>Ga0194133_10008001_pt1 | contig 12462 bp, 19 predicted proteins | sample TA2KigOf40mmetaG_FD_155448 | JGI IMG/M metagenome (GOLD analysis project Ga0194133, IMG submission 155448) | Freshwater microbial communities from Lake Tanganyika, Tanzania - TA2015055 Kigoma Offshore 40m | ecosystem: Environmental > Aquatic > Freshwater > Lake | place: Tanzania: Lake...
CGATGTTTTTGTTGGATTTGATGATGCTACTGCAACTTATCACGGCACAACCCCAATTCACTCATATCAATTTATTAAAACTGGAACAACAAATGTACGTGTAATTATTCAAGTTGAATCATCTGAAAAAACATTAAATGCCAATTTTGAAATATACAACTCTGGCCTAGTTTCTTTGGTATAATAAAATAGGAGGAATAAATGGCAAAAGTACCATTACCAGAAAGAGGGCAACCTCTTGATGTTACATATTTATATCAATTAATTGAGGCTGTAAATGACCTTTCTACAAACGTTGCTTCTAAGCAAACAAGTAAAACAATTATTGATACGAAAAGTGCGGGTAAAGCAGAGGTGCAAACCTCTAACACAAGAATAGTAGGGGGGTTAGTTGAAGTTGCAAACAACTCAACAGTTTCGGCGGGTAACGAAAAAACATTTACTTATGACTTTAAAGACTTTAAATACCCACCAATAGTGTCAGCAACGCCAGTTAACACTGGACAAACACCAGCAGGACAAAATGTAAATATTGTTCTAAAGAGTGTTACAGAAACAAGGGTAGAGGGTGTTGTAAGGTTTGGGGCTTCTGGCGACTTATCTTTATCAGTACATCTAGTTATTGTTGGAATTCCAAACTAAGGATAAACTTGATGATTTCTTGCAAAAAATGCAAGGGTAGAATTTTTATTGACAGGCAATATAACAGTGTTCAACACATAGAAACATATTGTATAGTGTGTGGAGAAAGAAAATTTTTTCACCCACCAATAGGAAGTGAAGAAGGTAGATGGCTACTAGCAAGGGAAATATTGAGAGCCAAGCATACAATAACGAAACTGTAATAACAGGTAATAAAAAGATATGGTTTCTTAATGGAGACTTGGTAAGGCTACACCACAGTTCTCGTTCTACTGGAATGGTTTCTGTTTACAATATTACTAAAGATAGAATTGAAACTTGTCTACGTTCTGATTTTAGGAAAAACAGAGAACGTGCATATACCGTTGCTGAGACTGCTAAATTAATTAATCGTCATAGAAAATATATGCCTAAATTAATTAAGACTGGAATGATACCACCACCAATTGGATCAAGATTAAATGGACAAAGAGGTTGGCAAATAAGATCTTATTATTCAGAAAGCATGGTCAGGGAGATTCGTGCTATACTGGCTACTATACATATAGGACAACCAAGAAAAGACGGATTAATAACAAATAATATGACACCTACAAGCCAAGAATTGACAAGGCGAATGGGTGACGGTATACTTACATATACGAAGACCGAGGATGGTAGATTTATTCCTGTGTGGACAGAGAATATTTAAAGTTAGAAAAGGTGGGGTATGGAAGAAAATAATACAACAAAGGTATCAGCAACACTTGGATATACATTAAATCTAGGTAATTTTGAATCACTAAGAGTTGATCTTGGCATTACAGATTATGTTCGTCAAGGTGAAAACATTAAACAGGCACAAGATCGTGTTTATAAAACTGTTGAGACTCAATTGATTGAAAAGGTAAACGAAGCAAAGGTTGAGTTGGCTTCAAAATAATATGGCTGATCGCAAAGAACGTATGGCTTTGCTTAGTCGTTATAATAAACTTCATTTGCAAAGATATGAAAAAAAGTCTTTAATAAACCTTAATGTTGAGCAATGGGCAGCAGATGGAGTTATTGATTCGTATGGTTTGTCACAGTGTTATGATTTGTTAGATTATTATTTTAGTGTTGCTGCTGCCCCTAGTTGGAGTTACTTTGCGTACAACGCAGAAAAAATATTAGAAGCAAAGATAGAAAAAGAGCAGGATAAAAAAGAAAGAGAAGAGCGTAGGCAATTAGGAAAAAAGTGGTTAAATGAATAATACAGAAGCAAAACTAATTAGTGCAGTATTAAGTGATAAACAAATACATGTTTTGCTACAGGCCAACGTAGATAATCTTTTAAGAACTCATAATGATGTCTGGAATTTTATCAGGCTATATTCAGAAAATAATCAATCAGTTCCGCCAGCATCTTTGGTCGTAGAAAAATTTAGAGACTTTGCTCCAGTAGAAAATGTTGGATCAACTAAACACCATCTTGAAGAATTACAAACAGAGTATTTAAATGATAGCCTTAAAGATATATTACGTAATGCAGCATCTGAGGTTCAGGTAGGAAATGGTTCAAATGCCCTTGAGCAACTAATTACAAAAACATCTGAGTTAAAAAAGAATACTGCTGCTATTAGGGATATTGAAGTTACAGATTTAGATTCAGCGGTTGCATATTTTGAAAATGTAAAAAAGATGCAAGATCTTGGACATATTGGAATTAAAACAGGGCTACCAGGATTTGATAATTATTTACCTTCAGGAATTATTCCAGGACAACTAGGAGTATTCTTAGCCTATCCAGGAATAGGTAAGTCTTGGCTGGCATTGTACTTTGCTGTACAGGCTTGGAAGCAAGGCCGTAGTCCACTTATTATCAGTCTTGAAATGTCAGAAGTGGAAGTTCGTAATCGTGTATTTGCAATTATGGGTGAAGGACTTTGGTCTCATCGTAAACTTTGTAATGGTGAAGTAGAAATTGATATGCTTAAAAAATGGCATGCTGAAAAATTAGCAGGTAAGCCAGAGTTTCATATTATTTCTAATGATAATGGTGGAGATCTAACTCCATCAGTTATACGTGGAAAGATTGATCAATATAAACCAGACTTTGTAATTGTAGATTATTTACAACTTATGTCACCAAACCAAAAAGCAGATAACGAGACGGTACGTATGAAAAATCTATCTCGTGAACTTAAACTTATGTCTATTAGTGAAGAAGTTCCTATTATTGCTATATCTTCTGCTACTCCAGATGATGTCAAGGATCTTTCTACACCGCCAACTTTAGGACAGACTGCATGGTCTAGACAAATTGCATATGATGCTGATTGGGTTATGGCACTTGGTCGTGCTACTAATAGTGATATTATTGAATGCGTATTTAGAAAAAATAGAAATGGTTTTATGGGTGACTTTTTAGTTCAAGTAGATTTTGACAGAGGTTATTATCGTTACAAGGATTACGAAGATGCAAAATAAAGATATATATACAGCAGAGCAGGTTCGTCGTATTTTAACTGGTGCAGGTATTGATATTGAGGCAGAGTATGGAACTGACTATATTATTTTTTGTCCATATCACAATAATAATAGAACGCCTGCTGGAGAAGTATCTAAAGAGCATGGAATGTTTTTTTGTTTTGGATGTCAGACTACAAAAACATTAATTGAGTTTGTAATGTATACATCTAATAGAACATATTTTGAAGCAGTTAGATATATTAAAAGCAAAGAACAAGACAGCAGCATTGAAGATTCAGTAAATAAAGCATTAATAAATAAACCAGATTTTATTCAATATGACGAATTATTAATTAAAAGATTAAATAATCAAGCATTAGAATCTCCTAGAGCAATAAGATATTTTGAAGGAAGAAAAATTACTAAAGAATCAATAGACAAATTTAATTTAGGATATTCTAAAAAACAAGATTCAGTTACTATCCCCATGCATTCTCCAGATGGAATGTGTATAGGGTTTGTGGCTAGAACTATTGAAGGCAAAGATTTTAAAAATACGCCAGGATTGCCTAAAGGAAAAATTCTTTTTAATTTACATAGAATAAAAACCTCAAGTATGGTCTATGTTGTAGAGTCTTCTTTTGATGCAATTAGGCTAGACCAAGTCGGATTCCCTGCGGTTGCTACGTTAGGGGCTAATGTTTCTGCAGCACAGATAAAACTATTAGAAAAATACTTTAATAGCATTGTCTTAATTGCAGATAACGATGATGCAGGAATAATAATGAGAGATAAGTTAATTGAAAAACTTGGACCAGTTGTTACTTCTGTATATATAGATAAAAAGTATAAAGATATAGGTGACATGGATGACGATGCTATTAAAAAACTGGAATTTAGGTTTGACAATTCTATCGTCGGTATGTTAGAATAGATAAGAAATACAAGGAGAAAAATAAAAATATGACTATAGTAAAGGGACTAAAAAATATTAACGCCCTAGTTGATAAACCAAAATATGATGAAAACTCTCCAAAGGTAAGATGGTTAAAACTTGCCGATGGACAATCTGCAAAAATTAGATTCGTTGAAGAACTTGACGAAGACTCTGCAAACTATAATCCTGAAAGAGGATTAGCACTTGTTGTAAAAGAACACGTAAATCCAAAAGACTATAAGCGCAAGGCTGTAGACACAATGGAAACAGAAGGTCGTGACTGGGCAGAAGAAATGCACAGAAAAGATCCAAAGGCTGGCTGGAGAGCACGTCTTCGTTTTTATTGCAACGTTTTAGTAGACGACGGCATTGAAGCACCGTATACCGCTATTTGGTCAATGGGTGTTAGCAAGCAATCAGCATTTAATACAATTCGTGAGTATGCTCTTGAAACAGGAAGCATCTCAAACGTAAACTGGAAATTAAAGCGTAATGGCCAAGGTACAGAAACAAGTTATACACTAATTCCATCTGCACCAGATAAAGAGCCATACGACTGGACAACAGTTAAGCCATATCCACTTGAGTTAGCATTGAAGAAAATTCCTTATGCTGAACAAGAGGCTTTCTATTTGGGGTTTGACACCCCATCTGTAACTTCATCAACCAACACAGATTGGTAAGATGAGTTACGTAGGCTTACACGTACACACTCATTACTCACTGTTTGACGGTGTTGCTACTCCAGAAGAATATATAAACCGAGCAGTTGAACTTGGTATGCCAGCACTGGCTATCACAGATCACGGAACCTTATCTGGGCATCGGGAACTGTACCGAATTGCAAAAGCAAAAGGTGTAAAGCCAATTCTAGGTCTAGAAGGATATATGTGTGCAGACATATCTGATAAAAGAGATAAGTCTGAAAGATCAGGTCAGCAAGATCTTGTTTATAATCATATTATCCTTCTAGCCAAGAATCAAAAGGGTTTAGAAAATCTTAATAAAATTAGCGAAATTTCATGGACAGATGGTTTTTTTAAAAAGCCAAGATTTGACTTTGCTATATTAGAAAAATATAAAGAAGGTATTATTGTTACCTCTGCATGTCCAAGTAGCGTTCTTGTTAAAGCATTAGAAGAGCAAGAGTTTGCACTTGCTAAAAAACATATTGCTTGGTTTAAAAATAATTTTGGCAATGACTACTACATTGAAGTTATGCCACACAATGCACCAGAAATAAATAAATATTTATAGAACTTGCCGATGAATTTAACATAAAGGCTATTGTTACACCAGACTGTCATCATTCAGATATATCTCAAAAAGAAGTACAAGAATTTAAATTATTATTAAATACCCACGCAAAAGTAAATAAAGAAGCATCCTATGAAAAATCTAAAAAGAAAACAAATATGATGGAAAGATTAGATTATCTTTATGGTGCTGATCGTGATATTACATTTAGTAAATTCAATATTCATTTACTTTCTTATGAAGAAATAAAAACAGATATGCAAAAGCAGGGTATTGATAGAGAAGATATATATTCCAATACATTGTTATTGGCAAACACAGTAGAAGATTATAACATTCAAGATGGACTAAATCTCCTTCCAGTTCAATATAAAAATCCAGATCAAGAGTTAGCAAACTTAGCATTTGCAGGTCTTGAAGAAAAAAAACTTAACTCTAATTGGCTTGGCAATGATATATATGAGCAAAGACTTGATGAAGAGTTATCAATTATTAGAGATAAAAAGTTTGCACCATACTTTCTTGTAGTAAGCAATATGATTAATTGGGCAAAGAAAGAAAACATTTTAGTTGGTCCAGGACGTGGATCTTCTGCTGGATCTTTAGTTTGTTACTTACTTGGCATAACCGATATTGATCCAATTGAACATAATCTTTTGTTTTTCCGTTTTATTAATCCAGAAAGAAATGATTTTCCAGATATTGATACAGATATTCAAGATTCAAGACGTGATGAAGTAAAAGACTATTTAGTTAAACAATATAGACATGTTGCATCTATTGCTACCTTTTTACAATTTAAAGATAAGGGTGTTGTTAGAGATGTTGCACGAGTTTTAGATATTCCATTAATTGATGTAAATAAAGTTTTAAAGTTAGTTGATACATGGGATGAATTTTGTACTTCAAAAAATACTCAATGGTTTAGAGACAAATATCCAGAAATAGAAAAATATGGAGAACAACTTCGTGGTCGTATTCGTGGAACTGGTATTCATGCTGCTGGAGTTGTTACTAGTAAAAACCCTATATTTAGATATGCACCATTAGAAACTCGCTCTTCTCCTGGATCACAAGAAAGAATACCTGTGGTTGGTGTTGATATGCAAGAGGCTGAAAGAATAGGTCTTATTAAGATTGATGCATTAGGACTAAAAACTTTAAGTGTAATTAAAGATACAACTAATATTATAAAACAAAATCATTATAAAGATATTGACTTACTTTTTCTTGATATGCAAGATTCAAAAATATATGAAATGCTATCTGGTGGATATACAAAAGGTGTATTTCAATGTGAGGCAACGCCTTATACAAATTTACTTGTAAAAATGGGTGTAAAAAACTTTGATGAACTTGCAGCATCAAATGCCCTTGTTCGTCCAGGAGCAATGAATACTATTGGAAAAGATTATATTGCTCGTAAACATGGTCGTCAAAATATTAATTATCTGCATCAGGTTTTAAAGCCTATAACCCAAGAAACATATGGGTGTATTCTATATCAAGAACAAGTTATGCAGGCCTGCGTTGAACTTGGCGGTATGACAATGGCAGAGGCAGACAAAGTAAGAAAGATTATTGGTAAAAAGAAAGATGCAAAAGAGTTCGGTATTTTTCAAGATAGGTTTGTTTCTGGGGCGAGCAAGTTCATATCTCCTAATCAAGCCCTTGATTTATGGCATGACTTTGAAGCACATGCGGGGTATTCGTTCAACAAAAGTCATGCGGTTGCTTACTCTACGCTCTCGTATTGGACGGCGTGGTTAAAATATTATTATCCATTAGAGTTTATGTTTGCTCTTCTTAAAAATGAAAAAGATAAAGATGGTCGTACAGAATATCTAATTGAAGCAAAGCGCATGGGAATTCCAGTAAAACTTCCACACATAAATGACTCTGATTTAGATTTTAAGATTGAAGGTAAAGGCATTAGGTTTGGCCTTACTGGAATTAAATTTATTTCAGATAACATTGCTCAAAAATATATTAATGCTAGACCATTTAACACATATAAAGAATTAGAAGAGTTTACCTTTACAAAAGGTAATGGCGTCAATAGTAGAGCGCTAAATGCTTTAAAATTAACAGGCGCAGCAACATTTTCTGATAATCCTAGAAATGATGAAGAGATAAAAGAAAATCTTTATGAATATTTAAATCTTCCAGAATTCAATATTACTATTCCTTCTCATTATCATGCTTTTATTAATGAGGTTTGTGATTTTGAAGAAAAAGGATCTTTTATTTTAATGGGTATGATAAAATCAATTAAGAGGGGCAAGGGGTGGTCAAGAGTTGAAATTTTGGACAAAAGTGGGTCTGTCGGTATATTTGACGATGAAAATACGACTATTGAGACTGGTCGTACTTATATTATTGTTGCTAATGATAACAGGATTGTTACTACAGTTCCTATTGATGAAATAAAAGGATCATCAAATGCATTAATTAAGTTTTTAAGTTATAAACAATTGCCATATAAAGAAGATGAAATGTTTGTAGTTTCTTTTAAACCAAGAGTAACTAAAGCAGGTAAAAAAATGGCTTCATTAACCTTAGCAGATACAGCAAGAGAATTACATTCAGTTACCGTATTTCCAACTGCATTTCCAAAAGCATATATGCATGTTCAAGAAGGAAGTGCTTATAAATTTAGTTTTGGCAAAACAAAAGACGGTACAGTAATAATGGAGGATGTAAATGTCAGTTAGTGTAGAAGATGTATTATCACAGTTAGACCCAAGAATACGTAAACGTTTAGGAACAGGAGAAGGCGTTACATTTGAATATCAGCCAACTCCAAGTTTTGGACTCAATCGTGCACTAAATGGTGGTTTACCATATGGTCGTCAAGTTTTAGTTTGGGGTAGTAAATCTTCTGCTAAATCATCTATGTGTTTGCAAATAATTGCTTTAGCACAAAAAGAAGGTAAGGTTTGTGCATGGATTGACTCTGAGATGTCGTACTCTGAAGATTGGGCAAAAAAACTTGAGGTAGATCCAACAAAACTTATTTATTCACAAGCAAGAACTATTAGTGATATGGTAGAGGTTGGCGTCAGCCTTATGAATGCTGGCGTTGATTTAATTGTGGTTGATTCAATTACTTCCTTGTTGCCTGCAATTTATTTTGAAAAGGATTCAGATGAGATGAAGGCTCTTGAAAACACTAAACAAATTGGAGCAGAGTCTAGAGACTTTAGCAATGCATGGAAAATGCTTAACTATGCTAATAACAAAGTAAAACCTACTTTGCTTGTTCTTATTTCACAATCAAGAAATAATATTAATGCAATGTATACAAGTCAACAGCCATCTGGTGGACAGGCAACAAAGTTTTATTCATCCTGTGTTATAAAATTATTTTCTTCTGAATCAGATAATCAGGCAATTAAAGGAAAGATTAAAGTAGGGGACAAATTAATTGAAGAAAAAATTGGCAGAAAAGTTAGATGGGAATTACAGTTTTCAAAAACTTCTCCAGGTTTCCAATCTGGTGAGTATGATTTTTATTTTAGAGGTGATGATCTTGGTGTTGATGCAATAGGTGATTTAGTTGATACTGCAGAATCAGTTGGCTTACTTAATAGAACTGGTGCTTGGTATCAGTTAGATGATGGAACCAAAGTGCAGGGTCGTGATGGTTTAATAAATCGTGTTAAAGAAGATTTAAATTTACAAGAACAACTTAGGACAAAAATAGTTAATGGCTGAACAAAATTTTTCTACCTATGAAGGTAAATGGCCATGTAAGGTTTGTCAAGAAATTGTAAAAATATTAAGATATTGGAGAGAAACTGGAGATGCTACTTGGATGTGTTCACAAAAACATATTTCAAAAGTTAATTTAATTCCTCCTAAAAAAAGAAAAAAGGATTTTGTTGATGAGTGAAAAAAATGAATCAAAGAGGATAGGTGCAAAACAACATAAAAACTCTGGTCGCAATACCAAAAAAGGTGATGCAACTTGGAAAAATTTTATTGTTGATTTTAAAGAATCTTCTAAATCATTTACTCTTAATCAAGATGTTTGGGCTAAAGCGGTTACTGACTCTTTAAAGGCGGGTATAGATAAGTCACCAGCAATAATTATTATCCTTGGAGAAGGTAATAAAAAGACTCGTCTTGCTATAATAGAATTTGATTTATTAGATCAACTTACGGGGGAAAAATAATGGAACAGGCATCAAATAAAACAACCCTTGAAATGGTTAATGGTTTGACAGAAATTGCAGAGTATATGCAAGATGAAGAACTTACAACTGCTTTAACAATGATTGCAAAAATCATTATTAAGCCAGACATTCCACTTCAAGTAGCCAGTGTAGAGATTGTAAGACTTCAGGCTATTGCTGCAAAAATGTCATTTAAAGCAACTTGGATGGCAAATGTTGATAAAACTGACAGAGCAAAGAAAAACATATACTTTACAGCAGCAGAAGCAATTAATGACTTGGTATCAGCACTTAAGTACATAATGCGTTAATTTGGTATACTTAATATAAACAAAGGATAAAAATGACTAAAAACTTGCTAGAACAGATTATGGTTAAAAAAAGTAACCAAAGTAAAAGTATTAACCAAGAAGATGAATCATTTGTTGATGGTTTGGTAGATGCAATTAATTCTGGATACCTTGCAAAAACAAAGCCAAAGTTTACAAAGAAAAATAATTTTTCTGCATCTGGATTAACTTATGGTGCTGGAGAATGTCCAAGGTATTGGCATTTAGCATTTGATGGACAAATACATTATGATAATGCAGATGCTTTGGGTGTAGCAAATAGAACACAAGGAACGCAGGGTCATGAAAGAATTCAAGAAGCAATACAGGCTTCTGGATTACTTGATGAAGAAATGGAAATGGATCCACTTCCAAGAAAGTATAATAAACAAACTCATCCAGCAATGGAGTTTAGAGTCAAAGTTGATGATCCACCATTTGATGGTTATGGCGATGTAATGCTTAAATACAAAGGTGAAAGACTTATTGGTGAAATTAAAACAATGCCAAATGATGGATTTCAATATAAAAAAATTAGCAGACGTCCTAAAATGGCACATCTAATGCAATTATTAATGTATATGAAGGTTTGGAAAATTCGTAAAGGCGTAATGATTTATGAAAATAAAAATAGTCATGAATTACTTACCCTGCCTGTAGTGGTAAATGATCATTATCGTAATTGGGTTGATCAGGCTTTTGACTGGATGAGAGAAGTTTATAAAACTTGGCAAAATAAAGAGTTGGCACAAAAACCATATCGTTCTAATTCAAAGATTTGTAAGGTTTGTCCTATTCAAAAGGCCTGCGTTGAAGCAGGTACAGGAACAATAAAAATCAAACCACTAATATTATTAAAGGATGAAGAGGATTAACTAATGTGAGGCTGTGCGAAAGGTGTGAGACCCCATTTAAACCAAAAGTAAGTTATCAAATTTATTGTGGAAATGTTTGTAGAGAACAGGCCACAAAAATAAAAATAGCCGAAAGGTATCAAATAACTCGCAGACAAAGAAGAAAAGGAAAGAAAAGACTTTGTATTGGTGGCTGTGGAAAACAATTATCAATATATAATGACTCTGGATTTTGCTCTAACTGCAATGTAAGCAAAAAAGAGGTAGACAAAATGTTAAAACAAATAAAAGGATTTATTGACTATGAACAACACTGGTAACCCAAAAACAATTTGCGCTATTGATGCAAGCACCAACAGTCTTGCTTTTGCTATTTTTAATAACAATGTCTTAGGCAATATTGGTAAAATTAAATTTGAAGGAAAAACAAATTATGAAAAAGTTATGGATGCTTGTGTTAAAACAAAAGCATTTTTTGAATATTGTGGTGGATTTGAAGCAATTGTAATTGAACATACAGTATTTATAAATAGCCCTAAGACTGCTGCAGATTTAGCCTTAGTACAAGGTGCGCTATTGGGGGCAGCGGGGCTTGCTGGAACAAAGGTTATAGGAACTGTAGCACCAATAACTTGGCAAAACTATTTAGGAAATAAAAAAATAACAAAAGAAGAACAGGTTATAATTAGGTCAAAGAATCCTGGAAAATCAGACTCTTGGTATAAAACATATGAGAGGCAAATTAGAAAAGAAAGGACCATTAAACTAATTGAAATCAACTATAATAGAGTTATTAACGACAATGACGTTGCTGACGCCTGTGGCATCGGTCACTGGGCTGTTAATAATTGGGATAAGGCAATAGGAGAAAATTAATGCCAGAATTAAATGCAAACATACCGCCAATTGAGTGTTACGTTCGTGGTAACTATTTAAGAAATCAAAAAGATAGCCACGACAAATATTTTCCATGCGTTGTTTTTGGAGTAGCAAGCATAAAAAGTAGAAGTCCATTGTTTCATATAATGATGGAAGATGGTGGCTTATGGTGGAGAATGCCGATCAGCGCATTTTGTACAGAGCCTGAAGTTCCAGAACAAGATATTCATAATTTAGTTTTGTGGAACTCTTTTAGTCATCATATATCCGTAACAAAATTTGAGAATCTAACAAATTTAAGAATGTCCTACATTGACAGAACAAAGACTCACCACAAAGGAACATATTTGTTTACTCTTGACTGGCATAATCCTGATACGAATGTTTTAGACGATGGCTATTCAGAAAGTCCAGCAGAGCACAAATGTGGTCACGTTATACAAAGAGATGACGGAAATTTTGCTATACAACCAAATAACAGAGTTCGTATATATGAGCCATCATTTACTTTAAAGAAAGATTTTGTTATTGATAGAATTATCAATGAAAGAAAATGGGATGTAGAAAATCAAGATAAATGGACTTTAGAAGACTCTAATAGGTTTAATTATGATATTAATGAAAAAAGTTGACAAATAATATTATGACTGCTAAACTATATACAAGCGAGGCTTGGCTCCGTAAAAGGTTTGTTATGGATAAAAAGTCTCCACAGGATATTGCTGAGGAATGTGGAACTAGTGTTGAAACTGTTTATGTATACCTTGCAAAATTTGGACTAAGGAAATCAAAAAGATGATGCTAAAACCAGTATATAAAGATATTAATAATTTTCATTATGATGATTTATATATGCATTCATTATCAGCGCCTTCAGGTAAAGAAATATTAATGAACTGTATGGCAATTGCACAAATGTTAATTGAAAAAAACATATCATATGGTGATTCTGCACT
>Ga0194133_10008005_pt1 | contig 12460 bp, 9 predicted proteins | sample TA2KigOf40mmetaG_FD_155448 | JGI IMG/M metagenome (GOLD analysis project Ga0194133, IMG submission 155448) | Freshwater microbial communities from Lake Tanganyika, Tanzania - TA2015055 Kigoma Offshore 40m | ecosystem: Environmental > Aquatic > Freshwater > Lake | place: Tanzania: Lake Tanganyika...
GCCTACGACTACCTGGCCGGGGGCTGCATGGCCGAGGTGAACCTGCACAAAAACACCAGCGACATCCGCGCCGTGGAACTCCGCCCCACCTACCTGCGCGACTACCGGGGGGCCTCCCTCAAAACCACCCTCTTCGGCCGGGAATACTCCTATCCGTTCGGGATTGCCCCGGTCGGTCTGCAAAGCCTGATGTGGCCGAAATCCTGCGAAATCCTCGCCCGCACCGCCCGCACCCACAACCTGCCCTTCGTCCTTAGTACCGTCACCACCGCCAGCATCGAGACCATCTCCGAGATCACCGGGGGCGACTTCTGGTTTCAACTCTACCATCCCGCCGAAGATTCGCTCCGCGACAAACTCCTGGAGCGCGCCGCCGCCGCGGGTTGCAAAACTCTCGTGCTCCTCGCCGACACCCCCACCTTTGGCTACCGACCCAAGGAGATTCGCAACGGCCTTTCCGTCCCGCCGAAAATGACACTCCGGAATCTTTTCCAGATGTGCACCCGGCCGGAATGGTCGTTTTCGCAGCTGTTCGCCGGGATTCCCCAATTCGCCACGCTCAAGCCCTACATCCCCCCCGGCCTGTCCATGAAGCACCTTGGACTGTTCATGAACAAAACCTTCAGCGGCCGTCTCACCGCCGACCGCATCCGCACCATCCGAGACAAGTGGAAGGGCAATTTGGTAATCAAAGGCATCGTCAATCCCGAGGATGCCGAGCTCGCCCTCTCCCTAGGGGCTGACGGGTTGATTGTCTCCAACCACGGCGGCCGGCAGCTCGACCAAGGCCAATCCACCATTAAAGCCACCGCTGCACTGGCCAAACAGTTCAAGAGCCGCACCAAAATCATGATGGACAGCGGCATTCGCTCCGGCTCCGACATCGCGGTCGCCCTGGCCAGCGGAGCCGAATTTACCTTCCTCGGTCGCGCGTCAATGTATGGCGTTTGCGCCATGGGCTCAAAGGGAGGCGATCAGGTGGTCGAAATTCTCCAGAAGGAACTGCAGCAGGTCATGGAACAGCTAGGCTGCGAGGTTCTGACCGACCTCCCCAAGCACTTGGCGTAGGATTCTCCTCGGGATTCCGGGGGCCTGTCATGAAAGCGAATCAACCCTGGAAAAAGTTGGGGACTCCCGCCGCTCTTTTCGCCGGCTTTGCCTTGGGTTTCAGTCTGCGCGGGCCGGTTTTGAATGCCCCCGAGCCGGGCCCCTTCGGTCAGGAAGAAGCTGAAACCGAGGTTGTTGTTCCTGCCAATGCCAAAAAGACTCCTACCAAAACCAGCCCGCCAAAGCCTGAGCAGAAGACCACGGCATGGGATGAGAAAACCATCCGCTCCATGGGCCTCCCGGAAATTAAACTTCGCCTGAATCAACTCTCTTCCTGGCCACCCGGCCCCGAGGCGGATCGGATAGAGCGCTGGTTGGTCAAACGTTGGGCCGCCCTCGAGCCGCGCGAGGCCTGCCAGTTCGCTTATGCCGCGGTGCTCCAAGGGGCGGAAACTTCGCTCCTCGAGGAAGCTCTCCGGATCTGGGCGGAAATTTCTCCCGCCTCCGCTGCTGCCTGGGCGGGCTCCCTCGGTTCTCCCTCCCTGCGGGATCTGGCGGTGCGTCTGGCTTTTCGGATTTGGGCGGGCAAAGACTCCACGGCAGCGGCCCGGGCAGCCTCCCAATTGCGCTCCGCCTCCGCCCGCACCGTGGCCACCGTGGCGGTGGCCCCGCCCCAAGCGCGGAAAAATTTCTCCTCCGCCATGGATTGGGCACGGAGCCTGTCCGGACCCAAGCGGCAAAAAACCCTGGAAGAAATCCTCGGGGAATGGACCCGGCGGGATCCGGCCGCCGCCGCCACCTGGCTGGTGCAACAACCTGGCGATGTGCAATGGTCCTTGGTCGGAAAGCTGGCGGCCGACTGGGTCCGCAAGGATCCGGTCACCGCCATGGCCTGGGGCCAGGGTCATGCCCGGGGGCTGGAAACGGGATCGGAACTGGCCTCCGGGCCGGTGCAACGAAAATTCTTCGAAGCTGCCTTGGCTAACCTGATCGGTGCGGACCCGGAGGTGGCGGCCACCTGGCTCGTCAGCCCGGCCGGCCAACCTTACCTCGAAACCCGGGCCGTCCCCCTCGCCGGACGGTGGACTGCGTTGGATCCCACTGAGGCAGCGGCATGGGCCATGGGCTTGACCAATACCTTGGCTCGCCAGGCAGCCCTCGGGGCGGTGGCCGGAACCTGGGGACGAATCGAGCCCGCCGAGGCAGGAAACTGGATCTCCACGTTGGAGCCGGGTCCTCTTCGGGACGGGGCACTGCTTGCCTATTGCAATGCCATCTCTGCCTACGATGCCGCCGTGGCCGCCACTTGGGCCAACAGCATTTCCCAGCCCGGCCCCCGGGAAGCCACCCTCACGGCGGTGTTCAAACAATGGCGCCGTTACGATGAAGCCGCCGCCCGGAATTTTATCCTCCAAAATCCCAACCTGTCCCCGGCGGCCCGGCAAAGGATCCTTCAGTAAAGTAGCCAGGACATGGTTTTGTCAGCGGCGGCGGATTCGGTGGATCCACCCTGCATCTGGTGGAAAAGGCTAAGCAAGCGGCGTTTGTCAGATCCCTGCAAACCGCGGCACGTTCTTTCCTCGTTCGGCCGCTGGAGTTCTTTGCCACCGGGCCCGAGGGGAATGACTGAAACGCGGGAGACCGACCGCCGACTTACGCTTGCAACTGCTGGCCTTGGACCAAGTTTTGAAAAAGTCCGGCACGTTGGACGAGCTCGTCATAGGTGCCGTCCTGGGCGATGGCCCCATCCCGGATGACCAAAATCCTCTGGCACTGACGGACGGTGGCCAGGCGGTGGGCGATAATAATGGTGGTCCGTCCCCGGGAAACCTGCCGCAGGGTTTCTTGGATTAATTGCTCGCTCAAGGTGTCGAGGGCGCTGGTGGGCTCATCCAACAGGAAGAAGGAAGGATCGGCCAAAAGGGCCCGGGCAATCGCCAGACGCTGCTTTTGTCCCCCACTGAGGTTGGACCCCCCTTCCCCGACCGGTGTGTCCAGACCTTGGGGCAGCTTTTCAATGAATTCCCAGGCGTTCGCCTGGCGGCAAACCCGCTCCAAATCCACATCGGTGGCATCCGGATCCGCCACCCGAAGATTCTGGCGCAAGGTCGTTCGGAAAATAAAAGGATCCTGCGGAACCACCCCAAATCGCCGCCGGATTTCCGCTCCGGCGCAATAGCGCAGATTTTGACCGTCCAAAAGGACTTCGCCGGAATCCGGGTCGTACAGTCGCAAAAACAGCTGGGCGATCGTGCTCTTGCCCGATCCGGAAGGACCAACCAGGGCCACTGTCTGCCCGTAGGGAATCACAAAGGAAACATCCCGCAGAACCGGAGCCTGGTCGTACGCGAAATGAACGTGCCGCATCTCCAGATCCCCGGTCAGGGGAACCGGCTTTTGATCGCGCGGCAAATCCGGGGTCGTGGAGGTGGTCCGGAAGACCTCACTGATTCGCTCCAAGGAAGCCTCGGCGGAACCCCAAAATGTGTAAGCCTGGGAAATCACCGTCAGGGGACCGGCCAACTGCTGAAACGCCAGCATGAACATGGAAACCTGTCCCAGGGAGATGGTGTGGTCGCAGAAACGCCAGGCGCAGGCCACCAGCATCAGGGCAAAACCGGCATAAGAGACGGTTTCCGTTTTCATCCAGGCCATGTGGGCACGCACGTCCCGCTCGTAGCTTTTTTTGGAAATCAGGCTCATCTGCTTCCCAAACTCCCCCTCGACCTCTTCTTCCATGGAGTGGATCTTGACCGTGCGCGTGCCCCGGAGCAGATCCGCCACGGATCCGGTCACGCTGGATTCCAATTTCTGGAATTCGAGATGAATACGCCGGTTGGCCCGGCGGGCCAACTCCATCATGTAGACTTGGATGCCCACCGTCAGGGAAAGCAGCAGGGTCAGCACCCAGTCCGTCCACAACAACAGTCCGACCGCCGAGAGGATCGTAGTGATGGCGCCGGCAAGACCGGAGGAACAGTGTTGGTAAAACTGCACAATATTGCCAACCGGGGATCCAAAAAGATAACTAAAGAGCTCCCCCGAGCTTCGTTTCATGTGAAAACGGAGGCAAAGGGCGTTGAGCTGGCGGAAAAAACTGGTGCGTAAGGCGGAGAGAATCTTTTCCCGCACCGAGGTGAAAATCCGGTATCCGATATGCCAGGTGACCATGCGGCCAAAAACGGAGACGAGAAAGTATCCGACCGCCAGGGCCAGGGAGCGACGCCAGACATCGGCAGGCACGTTCCCCTTCCCCAGCACCCAATCCACCAGCCAACCCACGGTGAAAACCTGAAAGGTGATGGCGAAGCCGTGCAGGGCATTGAGGACAATCGCGCCGGTCAGGGCCGCCCGATGCGGCCGGACAAAAGGCCGGATCACATCGAGGGGATGGGGATGGCTGGGCATCGGCAAACCGCAGGTATAGCGAACCGGACCGCGGAATCTAATCCTGTTCCCTTTCCGCCATGCCGGGAAACCGGAACCACCCTTGAATTTTCCTCCTGTCTGGCCGATTCTGGTCGGGATGAAACAACTCCTGCCGGGGAAAGCCGGGGCTCGGGGACTGGGGGCCGGCGTGTGGAATTTGGGTCCGGGACGGGATCCCTTTGGGGGCCCCACCCGCACGGAAATCCCCATCCTCCAACGGCTCCCCCTGCTCGCCAAGGCGGGCATCAGCTTCGTCGAGTTCCACGACGTGGAGTTGCCTGGATCCCAAGTGCCCCGGGCCCGCCAGATCCTCCGCCAATCTGGCATGCAATGCGGGATGTATACCCCTTCCTTTTTTGCGGATCCCGTTTTTAAGGACGGAGCCATGACCAGCCATGACCCCAAGATCCGCATGCTGGCCCTGCAAAACGCCTGCCGGGCCGTGGATGCCACCGTCCAGCTCGGAGCCAAGGTCATGGTTTTTTGGAACGGCCGGGAGGGATTTGACTTTGTCCTTGCCAAAAACGGACAGGAAAGTTTCCGCCATCTGGTGGCCGGCTTCAATGCCGTCGGCCGTTACGCCCTGAAGAAGTATGGCCGCCGCTCTCCCCGTTTTGCCCTCGAACCGAAACCGAACGAGCCCCGGGCCAACATGTACCTCTCCAACGTCGGCGAGGTCCTGTATTTGATTTCCCGGCTCGATCCCAAACTCCAACCGTTTTTTGGGGTCAATCCTGAGACGGCCCATAGTCGCATGGCCGGGCTGGATTACCTTTGGGACGTGGAGATGTGCCTCGAGGCGAAAAAACTTTTCCATATCCATCTCAACGCCCAGGACACCACCCGGTACGACCAGGATCTGCCTTTTGGGTACACCGAACCGGTCAAGGATCTGGCCCTCTGCGTGGTGCTGCAGGATGCCAAGTGGCCCGGGATTCTTGCCTTTGATGTCAAAGCTCCACGCACCGACCGGCAGGAAGACATCACCGACATTCTCACCAGCAGCGCGGAAAACCTGAAACGTCTTTGGATCAAGGCCCTGCGGGTGGACCGCCGGAAAATCGCCGCCTTCCGGGCCCAGGGACGATTCACCGCCCTCGCCGGCTATCTCGCCCGCTGCCTGTACTGATCTTGTGGTCACCCTCGGGATCGACAGCGGCACCCAAAGCACCAAGGCCATTCTTTTTGACTTAAAACGGTCGCGCATGCTCGGATCGGGCATCTCCCCCCATCGGCTCCTTTCCAACCGCAATCCTGCCGCGAAGGAACAGCACCCCGCAGAGTGGATCCAAGCGCTCCGCCTTGCCGTCCGGAAAGCCCTTGCGGCCGCCCCAGCTGGCACGGCCCGCCGGGTGGTGGCAATGGCGGTCTCCGGGCAGCAACACGGGTTCGTCGCGCTGGACGGCAACGACCGGGTGATCCGGCCCGCCAAACTCTGGTGTGATACCTCCACCGCTGCCGAGGCGGAGCTTCTCATCCGGAAGAACGGCGGGCTCACCGCCCTGCTTCGCAAAACCGGCAACGGGCTGCCCGCCGGCTTCACCGCCTCCAAAATTTTTTGGATGAAAAAGCACGAGCCTTGGAATTTTGCACGGCTGGCAACCGTCCTTTTGCCTCACGACTATCTCAATTTCTGGCTGACCGGCGAAAAATTCATGGAGTCCGGGGATGCCTCCGGCACCGGCTTTTTCGACATCCGCCGCCGGACCTGGTCGGAGTCGGTCCTTCGTTCCATCGATTCGAAATTATTTTCCTGCCTTCCCCGGCTGAACCCCCCTTCAGCGGCCGCCGGCAGGCTTTCCCCCTCCTCCGCAAGGGCGCTGGGACTTTCCCCGGGCCTGCCAGTGGGACCCGGCGGGGGGGACAACATGATGGGCGCGATGGGCACAGGCAACGTCCGACCCGGCGTGGTCACCATGAGTTTGGGCACTTCCGGCACCATTTACGCCTACAGCGAGCGCCCAGTGATCGATCCGCGGGGGGAGGTGGCCGGTTTTTGTGATTCCACCGGCGGATGGCTTCCCTTGGTCTGCACAATGAATGTGACCATCGCGACCGAGGCCATGGGACGCGCCCTCGGTCTTTCTCATCACGAGTGGACCCGGCAGGCGTCCCAAGTTCCCGCCGGATCCGGAGGACTCAGATTTATCCCCTACCTACAGGGCGAAAGAACCCCGAATCTGCCCCACGCCACCGCTTCCTATCTGGGTCTCAACCTTGGAAACTTTACGGCTGGGCACCTGGCCCGGGCCACTTTGGAGGGAATTTCGGAAGGTTTGAATTATGGATTCCAAAGACTTCGTTTGCTGGGAATCCGTGCGGAGGAAATCCGGTTGACTGGAGGGGGCGCCCGCAATCCCCTTTGGCGCCGGATTCTTGCCCGCACTCTGGACGTTCCCGTGGTCAAGGTGATCTCGGACGAGGGAGCGGCACTCGGAGCCGCCCTCCAAGCGGCTTGGGTCGTCTCGGGTGGCGGAAAGAAGAACCTTGAGAAATTGACCCAACGCCATGTGCGTTTGGACCCTGGCACCCGCTGCCAACCCTGAGGCCGGTTCTTCCCTTTAAAAATCCTTCACGCAGCGGAATCCCAGATGGTTGGTGCCGGTGCTGATTTCCCCTTTGCCGCGGGTGCCGAGGATGTAACGAGCGCAAAATTGGTCGGAGCAAAGATAGGATCCCCCCCGATGAGAGCGTTTTTTCTGCCCAGGCTCATCCGGGTCGGAGCTGTCGTCAGGGCCCCGTGGATTCCGGATCCGTCCCTTCGTTTGATTTTTTTCATAAGTGTCAGGCCGATACCAATCGGAGCACCACTCCCAGACATTTCCAGCCATGTCATAAAGTCCGTACGCGTTGGGGAAAAACTGGCCGACCGGTGCCAACCCCTTCCAACCATCCTCCGCCAAGTCCTCCATGGGAAACCGCCCCTGCCATGTGTTCGCCATCCATCTTCCGGCGGGTCGAAATTCGTTCCCCCAGGGATAAATTTCCCTCTCTTTGCCTCCCCGGGCAGCCCGCTCCCACTCGGCCTCGGTGGGCAGCCGTTTCCCCGCCCATTTCGCAAAGGCCTCCGCGTCTTCATGGGCCACCTGCACCACCGGATGGTTATCCTTGCCGGCCAGATCACTGCCCGGGCCTGATGGATGTTTCCAACAAGCCCCCGGAACATATTCCCACCATGCGCGCGGGTCCCGCGGGTCGGCTCCGGGCCACGGGCTCCGAAAACAAAGTGCGCCGGCCACCAAGGCTTCGGGGGGAACTCCGGGGAAATCTTCCGGGCGCGGTTTTCTTTCCGCCACGGTGACATAACCGGTGCTCTCCACAAATTTTCGGAACTGGGCATTGGTGACTTCCGTTTCATCCATCCAGAAGCCCTGCACTTCCACCGCGTGGATGGGTTGGGCATCGGTGAAACCATCCTGCAACATCGGGCAACCCGGTTGTCCCGGCTTCACCGCCTGCAAAATCTTGCGGCAGGTTTCCGCGGAAGGGCCTCCCATCTCAAATTTCCCGGCCGGGATCCAAACCATGCCGACCGGCCTTCCCTCCGGTTCCTCCACCCGCATTTTTTCGGAGCAGCCAGCGATCCCCAGCCCCAAGACGAACAGCCACGCCCAGGCCGGCAGGCAAAAACCGGCCTTCATCCCGTCACGTGGGAAGCACAAAAAGGCTTCAGCAAAGCGGGGTCACCCCGGTCAATCGGTAGAGCTGACCACACATGCCCAGCCCAGGCTTGGTTTCCTCGGATTGATGTCTCACCACGGGCGTCCCGACCGGCGCTGGGACGGCTTCCAGTCTTCCTTGTGCTCGACGTCCCGCCGCCAAGGGCCCCGCTTCCACAAAAGGAAGAAAATCGGCCCTTTTCTGCGCGGCGGATTCGAGTACGTGGCGGGTAAAACGGGCCAAATCCTGCTCGTAAGCCTTCCGGTCATCCTTCCACCAACTCATCAATCGCAGGTAGGCGCGCACTGCCTGGTCGCGCCGTTCCAGAGCCCCGGCCAAACCCAGACGTTGCGGCAGGGACCACAGCTCCGCATACCGCTCCGGCGAAGCATCCACTTCCTTGCCAAAATAAATCCGGGCATCTCCGGCCTCAGCCAAACCGGCGTTGCCCATAATGGCCAAAAGTTCCAAACCCTCGTCGTTCACCAGGCGGTGCAAAACGCGCGGTTGAAAATCAAGGTAGGTGCCGGGCTCCAGGGAAACCGTGCGAAATCCGTGCTGCTCATCGTGTAACTCCACCCGGCCCCGGCCCCGGGTGACATAATAAGCCTCCTCGGTGATGGCATGCATGTGGGGACACCCACCCTGGCAGCCGTCGGGCGCCGCCTGCTGGGAGTAAACCACCACCCGCGAGAAACCGATACCCCCCACCAGGCTCGGACTCACGTCAGCTCCTGCCGTCGTACCGGCCGGCCTTCCTGCGCGGATCGTACGGTCATTTCACAGAGGGCCATGGTTTCCAGATTCTGATACCCGCTGATGCCGGGCTCAACCCCCGCGCTGACGTAGGCGTGAAAGTCCGCCAGCATCGCCGCCTCCGCCGATTCGGTCGGCACTTTCAGCCGCTGCAACGGCGCATCGATCAGGTTGGTAGCCGGTCTCGTTCTAAATTCAGCTGCCCGGTCCAGCACCCGCAGACATCCATTCTTTCCATGCACCTCGATTCTCAGCGAGTTGTGGCTGGCGTCATGGGTGTGCACGTAGTTCACCCGCACGCCGTTGGCAAAGCGCAAAAAGGCTGAAGTGTTGCTGGCATGGGCGTAGGGCGACCAAGCCGGGCCGTAGGCATGGGCATGCACTTCCTCCACCGGGCCCAACCAGAAAAGAAGATTGTCAAAATGGTGGCAACTCATGTCCCAAACGCTGGCGAAGGGATAGGTCAGCGTCCCGGGAAGCGGCCGGACGCGGTGCTGAACATAGTCGATCACATAAGGATCCTCGATGCGTGGGCAGGAAACTCCCCTACTTTGACCCAGGGAAGCCGCCACCAACCGGTAAAGGCCGTCATAACGGTAATTCTGGGCGACGGCGAAAACCCCGGATTTTTTCCTGACAAACTGCACCAACGCCAAAGCTTCCTGCCAACCGGTAGCCATTCCCTTCTCGCAGAGCACCGCGATGCCGCGCTCCACGGCCTGCCGGGTCCAGGGGGCGTGGGTCACCGTGGGGGTACATAGAACCACGGCGTCCGGTCTTAGTTTTTCCATGCCGTGGACGGCATCTTCGAAACAGGCATCGGCGCCCAGCCCCGTGATCTTCCGGGCCGCGAGGAGATGACCGGGATCCCGGTCCACCAAACCCACCACCTGCCAACCGGCCTCGGGGTGACACTGTTCCAACGGCCACCGCCCACGGTTTCCCACTCCGACCAGCAGAACCCGGATTAAATTCTTGATGGAAAATCCTACCCGAAGACCGCTTCTTAGGTATCTTTTTCCCAATGAAGCCAGGGGCTGGACTATTCATATTGTTCGGAGTCCTGGGCGGGCTTCTCCTTGCCGAGGCAACACCTTCCGCCCGCCGTCAGGTGGATTTGTCTGCCGCGCAGGGTCCCCTCACCCCGGAAATGGCGGACCGACTTTTCGGCCAAGACCGGTTTTCACCGGAACGGGGCTGGGCGGAAGTCCACGACGGGATCCTGACCGTGACCTTCAAGGAAGGGAAAAAGGTGAATGGCACGGGCCTGTCCCTTCACGTCCCCGTACATATCGCCGGAGCCGGCGAACTCCAGTTCCGCATCCGTTACCCGGAACATTTCCCGGCCGGAATTCACGGCAAGCAGATGGGCTTTAGCGGAGGCCGGGGTTATGACGGCGGGCGGGGCCAGGAGGCACGGGAACAGGGGGACGGCTGGAGTGCCCGGATGATGTTCACGGCAAAACCCGCAGGCGTGGAAATCGGCCTCTACGTTTACCATGCGGATATGACGGGAAAGTACGGGGATCCCCTCCGCGCGGAAAAGTTTCTGATCTCCCGGGGAAGCTGGCATGCCATCCGGTTTGTTGTGACCCCCCAAACCTCCCCCGCAATGGCGGATGGGCGAATGGAAGTCTGGTGCGACGGAGAAAGAAAAATCTACCGGGAAGAAATCCGCTTTGCCCGCACAGCGGATGGAATCGGTATCAACCGGGTCCGGCTGGAGCTTTTCCCCGGCGGTGGCGGGGATTTTCCTACCCGGGATTTGCGGGTGGATTTATCCGATCTTTCCTGGAAACCGGTAATTTGTCCCTGAGGCTAAGATTGGCTGTCCCTAGGATTGGAAGTCGCCACTCAAGGGCCAAATAACTTAAATAAGGGGAATGCTTATTCATTCAGTCGAGCAGCAGCTGGTCTCCGCTCCCCTTGCCGATGTGACCCAAGAAGTTCACAAGGCCCTCGATTGCATCAAGCTGTCCCCCCCGAAGGGCGAAGTGGCCATCACCGCCGGAAGCCGCGGGATCACCAACCTCGTGGCCATCACCAAGGCGGCCGGCGACTGGTTGCGTGACCACGGCGCCCGCCCTTTTCTGGTTCCCTGCATGGGTTCACACAACGGCGCCACCGCCGAAGGCCAGCAGGCCATGGTGGAATCCCTCGGCCTCACCCGCGAAGCCACCGGCATGGAAATCCGGTCCAGCATGGAATGTGTCAAGGTGGGGTCGGTCGAATCAGGCGATGTCTGGATGGACCGCCACTGCTTTGAATCCGCGGGTGTTCTCATCCTCAATCGGATCAAGTTGCACACCTGCTTTGCCGGCCCGGTTCAGAGCGGGCTGGCCAAGATGATGGTGGTGGGGATGGGAAAAATCCGTTCGGCGGAGACCTTTCACTCGGCACGACCCGACCGCATGCCCCGGATCCTGGAAGACATGGGCTCGCTCCTGGTGAAGTCCGGTAAAATTTGGGCCGGCCTGGCTCTTCTCGAGGACGGTTTCGATGAAACCGCGGAGATCCATGCCCTCCCGGCCAAGGAAATCCTCAGGAAGGAACCGGCCCTGTTGGAGAGACACCGGCATTACTTCCCCGCCCTGCCGTGCGATGACCTTAACGTCCTGATCGTGGAGGAAATCGGCAAGACCTTTAGCGGTACAGGGATGGATACCAACGTGATCGGCCGCCGGGGCGTCCATGGCTTTGAAGACCTCACCAAACCAAAAATCAACATCATCGCCGCCCTGGGTCTGACCGCAAAAGCCCAGGGCAACGCCCTGGGCGTGGGATTAGCCGACTTCATTACCCGACGACTGCGGGAAGCAATCGATGAGGATAAGACCCGGGTGAATGCACTCACCACGGGGGATATGCAGCGGATGGCGATTCCCTGCACGCTTCGGGACGATGAGGATCTGATCAGGACGCTGCGGCAACGGTACGGGGACCGGCGCTGGATGTTCATTCCGAACACCCTCCACGTGGAAAAGATTTATGTGAGTGCTGATTTGGCCGAAGAGCTTCAAAGACATCCGCGGTGCCAAGTGTCGGAACGTCCCATTCCCTTGGAATTTTCCCAAGGTCGCTTGCAGCTTTTTTAGAGCTCTACATCCGCGGCCAACACCGCCCGCTGCAACAACGCGCCGGTCCGGCTCAAGGCCTCGGAAAGAGCCATGCCTTCCGGGGTGATGGGGTGCAGGGAAAGCCCGGGGGGTGGAAGGAGGCCTTTCTCCACCGAGCCGGTAAAAACATGAACCTTTTTTCCGGCGGCGAGCGCCAGATTCGTCACGGCAGACGGTCCTTTTCCCTCCAACGAACTTTGGTCAAATCGGCCTTCCCCGGTGAGGATCACGTCCGCGACCCGGATGCGGGCAGGCAGATCCAGCCAGGCCAACACCAGCTCCGAGCCGGAAATCATTTGGGCACCGGCCCAGGCCATCAAACCGAACCCGATTCCCCCGGCGGCGCCGGCTCCGGGGATTTCCATAAGGTCTTTCGATTTGCCTGCCTTTTCCAAAAGTCTCCCCGCCATAAGCTCCGCATCCTTTTCAAAAGCAGCCAGGTCTTCGGCGGG
>Ga0194133_10008008_pt1 | contig 12458 bp, 11 predicted proteins | sample TA2KigOf40mmetaG_FD_155448 | JGI IMG/M metagenome (GOLD analysis project Ga0194133, IMG submission 155448) | Freshwater microbial communities from Lake Tanganyika, Tanzania - TA2015055 Kigoma Offshore 40m | ecosystem: Environmental > Aquatic > Freshwater > Lake | place: Tanzania: Lake...
GATCTATTGCTAGCAAGCGTGAAATGCTTGCCAAACAAAAAGAGTACCTCAAGAAGCGGAAACAAAAGAAATTTGTGAGTGAAAAACTTTTTGCAATTTATAATTACACGCAAGAAAGCAACCCAGATCTTAAACTTTTTGAGATCGCTTTAAACTTAGGTCTGGAAAGTTCTCATTTCCCTATATGGAATCGTCACTGAAAACTCTGTTGACCTGCAGGATTCTCTGTGCTCCACTATAGAAAACGGCCTTTTTATTCATAATTTTGTTAAGTAGGAAATCAGTTCGGAGTTTTCCATTGACCAAATCGTGGCTCTTCCTTTCTGTAAGAAATGAAATCCCAAATATTTGTTTGCAGGACCGTCTAAAGAAACTGGAAGATGAGCGCGAGGGGGAGAAGAGCAAATGGCAAAACTTTTCCAACAAAGCCTTTGGCAAAAAAGGATTTGTGAAGAAAAGCATTTTCAAGACTCCAGGTAACATTTCCATCAATAAATCAAGTCTTTCCAGTACTTTTTATGAAACAAAATGTCACTTTTACAGAAAATGCAGGTGGCAGAGTAGGAATTGGTACATGTGGTGTGTCTGGCAAAGAAATGACCACTTTCTCATCTGGCCCCAAGCATCGTAAGGGAATTTAACTCCTTCGTCGAAACAAACGTTCAAAGATGCTCTTATTGCGAAATATTAGCTTGAAGTAAAAAATTTAAAATATAAATTGTCCATAGAAATACACTAATTTCCTCTCGCCCGGTTGTTTTTTCATTTCTCATTTCATTTTATAACGACTCTGTTTACGGTCAATTTTGTAAGAAAATTTGATAAATCGCATGATGTGGTTCGTCAGCGAATCTGAAAGGTGCCCTTCGGGCTTGGGCTAAATGTGACAACCTGACTTCGGTGAAAACACTATTAATACATCTTGACCCTTCAATTCAATTGTCTGCAACACATGTTTAAGGCTATCAGAGACTAATGCTTTTATACCATTGCTTCTGCCACCACCGCAAACAAACGAGCATTTGAAGATTTAACGAGTAGTTTACGGATAAATAAGATCAGGAACTGGTAGAATCAAACACATAAGTTGCTTTATTTTGATAGATTCTTAGTTTTCCAGGAAATAAGTATCACAATTAAGTGAGTTTCGGTATGATATTGCTAGGTTCTAAAATGCAGGCCCAATGTAAAAAGCTGTCTGGACTCTGGATCTGAGATATACGGACTTTCCAGTTGCTACCAACTAGAAGGGGAGGTCTGAGTTAGGGTACATCCCTGACAGACGCGCTGTGCATGTCGGAACGCGTCTAAGGAGTTCCCAACGCTCAAAATAATTTTGGGTTGCACCGTTGCAGTATCCTAAAGCACGTGGTCAAAACAAGTGTTTTAATTAAGTCTTCAGTCTTGCCTGTCAAATCATCGAGGGGGCCGAGACGGTGAGGAAAAAAAGCAATACCCACCTAAAATCAAATTCTCATTGGGATGATGCAACGGTGCCCCATCTTGAACCCCTGGGTCGCCATCCTACCGGCCCTGGCCCTTGGGTTCCTGTCTCTTGCGACAGGCATCGAAGACACAGATTTTGAATTTATTTCTTTGTGGACGGACATACCTGTGGACCTTCTAAAAACCTACCAAACGAGACTAGGTAAGTCGCCTTCCAAATCGATAAGGGTTTCATGACTCACTTTTCTGGAAAACTGGAGAATCTAGATTTTTTTACAACAGATATAGTTCTTGAAATACCTTATTTGAGTGAGGTAAAATCATATCCCCTACTCAATAACATTTTCTGAAGTCAGCCTCATTTTTTTACGTTTCAAAAAAATTTACTTATTTTGTTGATTATTGATTTTCTGGCTCAATCATTTTAGTGAGGCCTTTAAACTTCTTGAATATCTTTTAATAATCAGAAAGGTTACGAAGCCTTTAGCACAATCTCTTTTCACCTTACATTGAAACGATTTGATTTGAGGTCTCCAACGTACTATAACTTGGTTGAGGCTAAGGCCTTCTGAACCACGTGCAGGTACCTTCTTGATGGTTTAAACGGTAACCTGGTAGCTATAAGGGTCGGAGGTCGCCCAGGGTAATACACTCATCAGATCCCACTATAACTGGTTCTCCCCAACCAAGTTCATGAGTTCCACTATTTAAAATGCATATTGTAAAAATTGTGTGCTAAAAATAGTATCCTATGATTTTAATTGAATTATTCTATGTGCTCAAAAAAAATTTGCTACCAAACATCACGTCTTAAATCAAATTCCTTAACCAGATCCGTGTAGAAAGGGGCTAAACCAGGTCTATTGAGGGTTGGACTGATCTAAACAGGGTCAGCAAAGATTTTACTTTATGCACCCTCAGCATTCTATTCCGTGATCTCTTTAAGCAAAGCTAAATATAATATCAAACTTTGGTATTTTGGCCCCACAATCTTCAATCTTGACTAGTAAGAAATTTCTATTTTTCCCCCTCAGGCGAAACGAACTTGGTGACGCAGCTTACCCAACAAGCTTTTCAGCAGAAAGAGGCATCCTGGCCACTTTTTTTGAAGGTAACATTGATCACAATCCCCAAGTATCTATTAGCCTGTCTCAAATACTTATTTTTTTGCAATTTAGTTATCCAGGCTCAGGGGATGGAGCGTACCGCCCACAAGTGAGTTGGGCCCAGAGCCATCTCCTCCTGTGGATCAGCTCCTAGCCTTGTATAAGGTGAGTGATGAGGGGACAGATACACAGAGACCTAGCTGTTTATCCCCTTGTATTATCTTTCTTCCAGCCTTGGCACTTGCAGCAGATGTTTAAGGCTGGTAAACTGAAAGCCTCTCCTGGTCTTCTATCCAATGTCTCGTCAAAGCACCTGTCACAAGGCCAAGCAGCCGTTCTAATTGGGGAACTTCAGGTCTCTCTCCCAGACAAGGTAAGGTTTGGGTTGTGCCACTGCATCAATCGATTTTTTGTTTCAGTCGGTTGACAGCTGGGCCACAATACCCCCAACTTATGCATTTGCCTTGGCATCAGACAAGAGATTCGACTCAAAAGAGACCGACTTGAGGGGCCTCCTCGGCGAATCACAAAGGTAATATGTGTGAAAAATAACTAGTTGACATCTTAAGACGCACAAGCCTGTTTATCAATATTGGTCATGGGATCAGGCTGGGAATCTGAGGGACCTGGATTTGAACCCCGGCGGCTTCAGGGAACCTTTGGCCCCGGGTTGCCATAAAAATAACAAGTGATTCCCAGCCAAAAACAGTGCGCCTTTAATGAATAAATATTTGCAAGGGGGCACTTAAAAAAAACTAATGATCAAGTGAGCTCTTGAGTCAAACATGGATAGATAAGTTGTGTGATTAAAGCAATGAAGTATCGAGAATAGTAATAAGTACAGAGATCCTTATGGGCTATCTACATAAATGGAGAAAACTTGAATGTTATTGAGATTGAAATAAGTGCTGGGTCTTTACTCTAGGATGTTTCCCTCTCAGCGCCATGCACTATATCAACGCTGGATCAAGCAGGTTAAAATCAGGAGTAAAATCTGCTTTTCGAACTAAAACAGGTCACACACCTCTTATTCTAGGATGGGGAAAATGTCAGTTCACTTGTAGGAGCAGCTCTGAAACTGGACCTGGCTGATGTGATGATAAGTTATGTCACACCTGATGATTTCCGAAAGCAAATGCAACTGATAAGAGAAGAGCTTAAGGCCCTCTCTGAAGACGAACAATTGAATGCTGTGTACCTTCCTGATGCTCTGGTAACTTATTTTGATGAAAGGATCTTGGGCAGTATAGATAAACGCCTCTTTATGGGTCAGTAGACTATTAAACGAGAAGCCACTGAAAGATTGCTGGAAAGCACCCTGGTGTATCAGGTTGACATAGGGGTCGCCAGGGATCAATATTTAAGGTTGAGGTTTCAATATCCCCGGGAATGCCAGCAATTTTTCAACTTAGGATTGCAATTAAAAAAACAAGACACCCTAAGTCAGGGTAATGGTAACCTGCAGTGACCCTAGACATAATTCTGTGTCTATGGTTGGGCTCTTATAAAGGTGTCAAAAGAACAGTTACTTAGGATAGGTCTATACTGCACAAGGTTATTATTGTATGTCCTTTTGTCTGTTTCTAGCTCACTTTGTGGCAGGAGGACATTGCCTCGAGTAGTGCTTTCTTGGCCACCCATACTCAGCTTACATTGAGGGGGATGTCATGCGCCTCCATAAAGATTCCAGAAGCCAACAAAATTCCTGACATTGCATCTGCTTATAATAATTATGTTTTAGCCAAGCATCCAGGTGAAAAGTTTTAGAACTTTGTTAACCGAGATGACCTTTCTACTTAAATCTCTGTTAAAGATCGGCTGAAAACAGTGCCTATATCTCTGCGAAAGTGTTTTGCCCAGAGGGTCAGGGACTATCTGACTGAAAAGGTTGAGTTGGGATCAAAGGCAAGCCCCATGACGAAGCTAACCACGTCCGAGGCCCAGGTTTTCTAAGAGAACTTTGTGTGTTATGCTTTTTCGTTTTTGATAACCCATAATGTGATTTTTAGATGATAGGCGGTACCTTCTTATCAAGTTTTACTCTTACTGAGCTCAAGTCCATAGAAGACAAGAGTGTGCTTGAAGAAGTTTTGAAGGCTATTGGCAGTATTCCCTTGGCTGAACTCCTGCCTCTGACCCACAGCCTCAAGCTCACCAACCTGACTGACCTGGCCTTGGGGGGCAAGTCAAGTTTAGCCTTCCGTGATCTTGATGGGTTGGGGACACTGGCATTTTTCTTGCAACCAGAGAAGTGGGCGTCCATTGAGGTGTGCAAGCTTTCAACAATGGCTCGCCTTTTAAATCATGACCTTTTTATGAATTTTTTTAGCCCGAAGATATCCGAAAGTTTGTTCGGACCACTCTGCATCTTCCCCACCACAAATGCCTGTGCCTCCCTAAAGTCTACCTTGAGGGTATTGGAAGGGCCCTGATTCGTGGATTTGGGTGAGCTTATGGCCTCAGTACCATCCATTTACAGCATGTTTTCAATGTTGTGAACTTATTCTGCAGACAACCTCAAGACTTGAAGCCGTCTGATCTGGTTGATATGGATGAGCTCCTTGTCGCCCTGGATGCATCCAGTTTGGCCAAGTTGAATGTAAAGTCTCTTGTAAGTGCTCTGCCTTACCTTCTCAGAAACAGGTACATCGAGATAGACAACGTTTCATTCACTTTTGCACCAATTTTCGAAACTCAACCATTTCAGAACTTTCCATGATCGCCATTACGACACCTTCCCCGGATTTATAGGAACTGCAGGTTTTGTGCAGGTTAGTTAGGTGTCTCTTTAAGACCTAGATGAGGCTTACCCTGCCTTCTATTCTCTTAGGCCTGCTCTTACTGGCTTGACAGTGATGAAGACTCAGCAGCTTTTGTGGGAGCAGACCAAAGATTGGCCAGAACTTTTCTCTCTGCAGCACAATTGTCTGTGGACTTGGCAGTGGGCTCCCTGACCCAACCCAAAAGACGTAGCTTAAGATCATGGCATCTAAAGCCTTTGAGACAAAAGCGACAAGTAAACTCTTTATCTTTTGGAGTCCAGTTGCAACATAAGTTTTCTTATTTTTCTACACAGGTTATTGGTTCACAAGCTATTGGAAGTAATGGAGATGTACATATTTCAGAAAAACTCGTTCAGTATTTAACGGTAATTTATTTGATTTGGGTCTCAAATGACGACTGTATTTGATATTTCTTCTATATTCAACAAGGACCATCCACCTACTGTCAAACAACAAGATGAGATTAATGCAGTGATAGGCCAACTAGAAGCAGCGAAACAAGTATGAAATATTGCATGTTTGGTGAGACTTTTATTGAGTGTTCCCATTACAGAAATTTGGCTTCTCTGTCCTTGGGGTTGACATTTACGATGAGGGTGCTAGAGATGTCCTAGCACAGGCAGTCAGATCAAAAAACTTCACCGAGGAAAAGTTCAAGGAAATATACAGTTTTTATCAAAATGCAGATAGAAATGAAACGAAATGTAACGTATTACGCATTTAAATCTGATTTGTTCACATTTGGTGACGATTCTTTCTTTAGTTCTTATCAACTATTTCAACCTAAATGCCTCTGTTCTAAGAGCTGATCGTCGAATCTTTTGTGAATTTATGGGAAGGACTAATTGCAACCAGATTCCAGGTATAATTCAAAGTCAAATAAAGTTTTTCTTGTTAAGATAATCTTGCTTGTTTTTATAGTTGAAGAAAAAGATCCTGGAATCCAAGGGGTAAAGTGTGGTCGAATTCTCAAAGGATCTCAAAACTCAAATGCAGTGAGTTGTAGCTTGATCAACTTTGAAGATCGTTAGCGAAATGATGTTTTTTTATCCTTTAAGGTTATGATGAGCTTTTTGAGCACACTGAAGTGCTTTAATAGCCAGAGGGAAAATAGTCAACTTGGTAGAGCTGTAAGAGAGCCTTTATGATGGCTGAAAATGGATTTATCATTCCAGTGTTTTTTGTTTTACAGTTAAGCAGTACTGACATTGCCTTTGTGGGTAGTCTAAATGATAAAATCAATGATATTTTGGAAAAAAAACGAGTGGTAGGCAACCAAAGCTTTTTTTAATTGGATACCATATAAAATAATGGTGGATTTTGATTAAGAATGGAGGCTTGACCCCGTCTATGAGTTTACTTCTTGTCCAAGAAAATCAAAGTGCCAGGGACAGGTTTACTGTAAGGACAATAAAATTTCTAGATTTAGGAAAAAAGTTTTATGCCAAACTTTTTTGTAGCAAGAAGTTCTGAAGGTTTTGAAAGTTTCCAATGTGCCAAATACAACGACTGCTGAGGAGTATGCATCAATTCAAATTAGGCAAAGGAACCTTACCGTCTCAGAAACTGATCAATTATCAAATTTTGCTGATGAAGAAATGAAGAAAATATCCAAGAGTAATAATTTTTTTCCTAGAAGTTCAGAAGTCGTGCATTAACAATCTACTTTCAATGAACTTTTCAGGGGTGATTGAAATCGCAAAGTTAACCGCCGAAGACTTTGGAGTAGATCCTGCCTCCTTATGTCGTATTCTCGATGTTTGTGCCCCCAAAGGTTATTATTTCTAATACCTATTATCCTTAAATGATGGTAAAATATCTGGTCCAGTTTAGGATCGCACATGGTGATCTTTATCTGACTAATTATTGCATTTAATTCTTACTGAGGGTAACTTGAAAGACTTTTTTTGGAATGTAGAGTGAAAATTGCTCGGATTGGATTCCTAAACTGATTTCTTGGAGTCCATAATAAAAGCCTTGAATAACCTTTGAAGCATGGCTAAACTGATTTTGCTTTCAGTTGAATCAGGAAATCCTCCCTCAAGTTCCACCTCATCGACGATTTTTACCTCAAGCTCTGGCACATCCACAACTTCTCCTTTAAGCACCACCACATTTTTGACTTCACCTTTAAGCACCACCACATTTTTGACTTCACCTTCAAGCACCACCACATCCACAACTTCACCTTCAAGCACATCCACAACCACAATGTCAACCACAACATTACCTTTGGCTCCGTTAGTGATAGACCTTTTACCTTCACCCAAGTTTGTGACCGCTTTCAAGCTGTCATCCGAGTCTCTTCGGTTGCCAACCCGGATCAGTTGTGATGCAGTCTTGACAGCTGGACCTGCTGCTAGTTCTTTACTGCCTAGTGATCTGGTAAAATCGAAATACTTTCTAGAAGTTCATGCATAAAAATTGTTAAATATGTTTATTCAGGAATCTTGGAGCGAATTCGAAATTCTCAACTGTTTAGAAGTTTTAGGAAATATTGAATGGTCAATTGAAGTCAGAAGCAAAGTGGCAGACATTGTTTTAGATAAAACTCGAAGTTTAGAGAGGGTATAGACTCAAGAATGAATTGATCATGTCATTTTTCACTTCCTTTTCACTCTTTACTCAGGTCAAGCCAGTGAAGTTCTCTATGGGTTTACTTAAGTATCTCTTAGAGCCTCTTGTTTCAAAAGTAAGATCTGCTCATAGATTAATCTTCTTCCCTTTAAACTTATATAATTTTTAACCTTCAGAAACCTGAGCTTTTTGAGTTTGACTTTCCAAGCATTGTCGAGCCACTTTCAGCTTTAGGGGACTTGGATTTGTCACAGGAGACAATCAGTTCTTTTGCCTCAAAACTTACTAAGGCCAATAGACTAGACCAAAAGGATCTTTATGACAAACCCACTGTTTTCCATCTGGTAATAAACTCGACTAGATTGAAATTGGAGACATTTTGCAAAGTAAAGTATTTAATTTCCAGCTCTCTCTGAATCAGTTTTTGTGTGGTTTCCAATTGGAGGTCATTGATAAAATGTTCAAGTCGTTTAATGACCACCGATCCTTGCTTAACTCAATGGGTGCAATTAGACGATGTAATAATTCGGAAATATTGAGCTTCTTTGCCAACAAGGTAAAATTTTAATACAAAGGCAGATAAGCTTAAAAAAGACTTAAAAATTATATTTTGTAGGCTGAGCAAGTCATTCCACAACCATGGAAAGCTTCAGATATCAAATCACTTGGAGTCATCCTGGCAGGGCTTACACCTTCCAAACTTGTCAGCTTAAGCAATGAGTCTTTGGGAGCTCTCACTGATACAGGTAAATTTGTTTTTTTATTAAGGTTGTGGGTTATTTTCATGTCCAATCAAATCTTGTTTCAGCAATTGCCCATCTGACTCCAGAATTCTTTAATGTTCTCACTGCTGATCATCTGAACCTCATCACTCCGGAATCCCTATCTGTTCTTAATTTAAACCAGCTTCCAAAAGAGGGTAGCAGTGTTCTGGATTCCAGCCAGGTTGGGAGGGGTGTTTTTTGAAATAGGCGTGTTTTGTAACCCAACCATTTCTGTAACTGCCCAGTGTTAGAATGTTAAAAATTGCTTTTTTGTATTCAGTCTTGAATTTTGTTGGTTCTTATAGTTCAAGATGGTACAAAAGAGTAATTTTTTGTAGGTTGAGACATTGGAGTCTGTTTTAATGCAGCATTCGGCCACATCGAACCAACATATTGCAAAATTAATAAGATTGTATCACGGGCCAAACTCTGCTGCCAAATACAAATCCGGACATCTTATGATTCTTTTTTCATTGAGCTCTTCTTTTTTATGTGCGAGAACTTAGATTTTCTTTTTTTGACTGCCCCATCAATTATTGAGAAATAATTAAATGTTTAGCAATTATCAAAACCTTTCAATTTTCCATTTCAGATGGCGTATATTGATGAAGTCAGCATGAACCTTCGCCAATATCGACTCTTGTCACAAATTTACAAATCGAGATTCATTCAAAAGCCTCCAATTCAGGATCAACCACTACAACAACCCAATGTTTCATTTGTCAAAGAGCGTCAAAGGTGAGTGAAGCTTACTTTATCAAACAAGTCGGAGTGAGAATTGGCCTACTTCTTATTTCAGCTCTCAGCCCTCTAGTCTTACAAGAAGTGGAGCTGAATGGTCAAAGACCACGAGTGTAATGGTGATCTTCATGACAGTTTTAGCCCAGGTCTTTTGAAATTCTCCATTCAATGTCTGACGCAATGCTTAATTGTCCAAACTATGTTAGATCCATTGTAAAAATTCGGTTTTAGAGATATTTTATCCTATTTAATCAATATGATTCGTGGCTTATCTTTTTCTTTTAAAGCATCTGAGCAAGTTTTACCCGAATAAACTATGTGCGAAATTGGATTTGTTAACTTCATTCCTATCGAGGCAATTGTGGTATGTGAATAGTATGAACGGGCCAAGTAGATTAAAAGGGCCCCTGTAATGCAGCATCATTTTAATTACAAGATTATCTTGAATATATTTTATCTTCACAAAATCTTCGAATCAGCGTCATCTGACCTGGGGTATAAAAATTGCGCAATTTGTGATTAACGTATACTTTTGAAACAATTTGTAATAGACAATATTGAAAAGGTGACTTACAACTGTAACTAGTTCTGGAATATTAAAGGAGCATATTATAGTATTTGCAAATTCTCAAGGTGAGAACAACTCTTTTTTGGTAAGGACAAAAACTGAATGAAACTTGGAATTCTTATTGAGAGACCAAAACGTTCTAATGTCCTCGGCGATGACTCGAGAACTCCGTTGCAAAAGGTAACCATCGAAACAAAACTTTCTGTCAAAGCCAGAATTGAAAGTGCTGGGGCAGTCCGAATGGGAATAGGTGGGATTCGACTTCATGAGTTCTTTAAGTGAATGCAACCGGAACGATGCAGAATATTTGTAAAGAAACATGTAGGTCAAAAGCCAAAACCTAGAACAAAAGATCTATGTTAGTTTTCCACTGATCTAAGACAAAATCTGTTATTGTTGGACCTGTTAATGTTGCAGTCAATAATCAGTTTCCCATCGTTTTGGCATAGGTCGTCATCATTTTTATACTTATTTAAAAGATCAATCATCTGCACAGAACAAGAAAGCTGAAAAGCGTTGTGACCACTTTTAGTCGTTTTCTCCAGCATTTCAAGCAGCTTCGTTCGACCTTTCCTCAATATTATGGCTTTGAGAATGAGTTCGGCAGCCTCCAGTTGATTGCACCTCACAGCATCGTGTAGAGGATTTATGCCCCCGTGAGAATCAGAACCACCCCCCTCAGCCTCAAGATCGACGTGAACTAAAATTTATGAAACATTTTATCTCATTCAGTTTCGATTAGTGTTGTTGGATCCCCTTTTTTATGTAATTTCTTTCTTTCTCACCTCGTAAGTTTCTTGACGTTTTGAAAAATGGCGCAATTGTTTTGGGCTTGTAGGTTAGTAATATTTTGATGCACTCCAATTGTCCATGCGAAACTGCCTCGTGTAACGGAGTCCATCCTAGATGGTCCTAAAAATGTAAAATGAATCTTCTCATAATGATAAAGTAGTTTAAATTAGCTGTCTAAGATATGCATTGAAAGGTTTATAAAACGTACTCCAGTATTGATGTTTATGTTTCCAGTCTTAAGAATTTCCTTAACTTTTGCCAAATTTCCGTTTCGGCAAGCCACATGCAAAGCCGTTTCTCCTTCGAAGGAAAGTCATTGAAAGCTTTTAAATGAAAAGTATTTTACAAATCATTTTTACCATATTTATTGCGTTTCACACCCTTGGATTTTTCAATGTCGGATAAATTGGTTTGATTCTCTAATTCCTGGGAGCTCGGAGATTCCTGTTGAAAATGGGACGATGAAACCAAATCATAAAATAGAACTCGTACAATTTACCTGAAATATTTCGTCTTGTTGGATGGAGAGAATTTTATTTGAAAATTGTCTCAAAGAAATTTCATCAAATCTTTTGATCCGATTTAAAGTCTGGTAAAGGATGAGCAAAGATAGCCAGTCACTTTTGATCAAATTTAGTTCACGCCAAAAATTTCGAGACTGAACAGCTGTAAAAAATGTGAACCAATAATACTGTAAAGAAATTAAACTGCTAATTTGAAGATCTCGTTACTTAAGAGTTTATTCGCGAGAAAGGAAGAAATCATGTTTTTGTTTTCGTCTTTCTCATTTTCTTTCTCAGCTAGTGCGACTACCAAAGATGCCAAATTTAACATGCGACGAAAAAGGCCCACTGATTTTCCGTCTGCTAACACAGAACCCTATAATTGACAAATGACCTTTTAAAAATTCTATTTAAAATAGCATTCCTAAGTTAAGCGCACACTGCAAACAAATATTAAAATTTCATTTAAACATTTCATCAACTGACCAATTATAAACCATTTGTTACCGAAAAATACCCTTACCACATATAATTCGAGAATTCTCCTTAACTGATGACTGAAAAATCCTATTTGACCGGAAGGCCACAGAAGCAAAGTCAACAATGAAGACAAAGTCTTAGTTTCTTTTTCCAAGAACCTGTAAAAATTTTAGGCATTATTTTTTCAATTATCTTAACTTTGGAAATTTTAGTTTAAAGTTGATCCATACAATTCCAAAAGTTTCAGTGGTTAACTTACTCTTCAATGACAAATGTAAGGTCAACTTCAAATAAAAAAACAACAAGATCCAAGAGGAGCACATCTCCGCAGTCCTTGAACTGATTATATGAGACTTTATCAAGACGAACAACACGTTGCATTAGATCGTAGACAAAGTCCCAAAAAGATTCCGCTTCTTCTGCCTTGACATCCTCCAATTTAAAACCTTTTGTTAGAGGGAAGCAGTCATATAAAGATATTATCTTTTACCTTTGGTGTGTTTGTTCTATAGATAAAAGATTTCAAGTAGTGAGATCGCATCAATGGGGATGATGGAGGGTGTTTGTATACAATCATGCGCTTCAACAAAGAGTGTGCCGACCGCCGAATGGAGACATCACAATTGTCACGAACGGCTTCCATAAAAACCGTGTGAAGGACAGATACATTAGGATACCTTTCAAATGTCACATAACTG
>Ga0194133_10008009_pt1 | contig 12458 bp, 7 predicted proteins | sample TA2KigOf40mmetaG_FD_155448 | JGI IMG/M metagenome (GOLD analysis project Ga0194133, IMG submission 155448) | Freshwater microbial communities from Lake Tanganyika, Tanzania - TA2015055 Kigoma Offshore 40m | ecosystem: Environmental > Aquatic > Freshwater > Lake | place: Tanzania: Lake Tanganyika...
TTCCTGATGCTTCTGCAGGTCCTCTTTGTGGGTCTTCGGATCCTGAGTGGTTTTAAGCATCAGTTTCTAACCTTCGTTCACAACTATCACTGGCTTATTCCTTTTCTCAGTGAGGTTGTGAATTAATGTCAGGAACTAATGTTCCTTTTATTTATTTTCTTTCAGCCTTTAAATTTGGGTGATCATTTTTGGCGAATTTGACTACAGGAAGGTCATCCGCTGGACCTTTGGTACTCGCTCACACAGCAACAATTCATCTTCTCAAGACTAAAAACCTCACACTTGCTATTTGAAATTCTCTCTCTAACTTTGAATGCTGACATTTAAATTCCTTGATTCAATGTAAAGTCAAATTTAGACCTTTCAACATAAATTGAGTTTCATGAATGGTGAACAAAATTCAAATTTCTTTTTGTCCACAATGAATTGAAAAATTGTCAAACAATGTGGGTAAAAAGGACCCTGCCCAGATGATTGGCACCTTCTAGACAATATAAATGTCTATTGAAAATCATTTCCCATTTTATTTTGACATTTTCATTCAAACAATTGTGTGGAAGAATTTTTTGTGGCCAACATCTAGAAAAGTAAGTTTAACATATGTTAGTTTCAACCTTATAATTAATGGCAGATATACTCATATTAGTTTTTGTTTTAAAGCTTTGTGCCTTATTAAAGTTTGTTATATTTGGTTGGCTTAAAAAATAGTTCAAAGTATTGCTTTAGATAAATGCTTTTGACTGTTTAAAACATTTATTTTATTCAGTGCTTCTGCTGCTTTTTTCAAGTCCCAACATTCCCATGAAAAAGCAATTGTAGTAATAAGTAAATAATCTCTTTATAGCTGTCCGTTCTGTACTTTATTGGGTGTGTATTGTTACATCGCATTCTCCTTGAGTTTCCCTTTTGGGGGCTAACATACCATAACCCTTCTGACCTTGTACTTTCCAGCTGTGAGAGACTGGCATGTGTAAGTGCAACGTATTGTAGAGTCAGTAATGTAATAGATTCACTTAAAAAAACACACTGCTTTATTTTAGTTAAATAGATTTACAATAGCAGTTTGATAATTTTTCTTTAATCAAGTCCTGCTCCCATCCTTTTTTGAGTACTAGTTTAACTGGTTTGTTTGTAACATTAACAAACAAGTTCAGTTTGTAAAGTATAGTGCAGTATAATGGGGGTACATGCTAGACACCACAACCTTTCACTATTATAGTGTGGCACTGTAGTTGGTACACATCATCTTTAAGCATATGAATAATTTCAGAGATGTTTAGATCATTATAATCATGAAAAAATCCATTTTAGATTTTTGTGGAAAATTACACAAACTTACAAATCTTTGTAATTGTATATAAACATGTTAAGTGTGGTATAGCATGTCGGATGCTGTGGTCTGAGGAGAGCGAGTGTCTGACCTGTTGATTGATAGAAGAGCATCCCCTTGTAAGGTGGATGGTCAGATCATGATAAAAATGTAGTGAGGGTGGTCAACCATTGCTACTGGTTGATCCGCATACTATGCACCAAAAGGTGTGGGAATGAAAGACGAGGGATGATCCTGTCTTGAAATAAGTTTAATGGGATTGTAAAAGAGATTGCACATTATTGTTAAAATACTACAAGGGGAAATGAAAGAAAAAGCTTGAATTAAGCGCATATCACAATTATTGTATGGTTCCCTGTCATTTTATATTTTAGCATAATTTCAAAAGTACAATAATCTTTTTGAGGTTTTGCAGATACCTTTTGAAATGGAGAAAAGCTTGATGAAATTTGTGTTGATCTTGGTGCTTGCCACTCCAGCTTTTTGTATGGATACCCACCCGCACCCATACCATGGCTTGAAAGAACTTGATCTTTTAAACCCATTCTGTTTACCCCACTGCTCTTACATATGCATGGCAACCTCTGGAAGAATTGAGACTTGCAACAAGCTGGTAACATTTTCATTTCATACTCTTAAGAATATTTGATGACAGTCAAAACTCTTGCCCAAATGAAGGGCGTATAGAGACTGAATTGTTAATTACTAACAACAGTGTTTTTATAATGTTTTTGTCCATAGGCCAATTCATTAACAAACACAAAAGCACGTGTGATGAAATCATGAAAGAAACATATGCAATACATGTTTTAGAGTAGTGTAAGTTTAAAACATATATAGAAATATTTGTACCAAATGATTATACCAATATAGAAACTATGACTGATACGATAAAACTACATATATCATTAAACTTTGAAAATGTCTTTGTGTAAAATGACTTTGAGGGTTCAACATTGGAATGATCCTTACACTTACTCAGATATTTTCATTACATAGATTAGGGTCAGTGTGGTCAAATAGGTTATATGTTGGATTTTCATCCCGGCAGCTCAGTTATTGACTCCCACATGGGTTAATCTACCTTAAAAATGACTGCTTACTGTGCCTTACAGAATCACGAATTGCAAGGGGGTGTACTATAAAAATTGAAAAAGGTTATAAACTTAATAACAGTTTTGATGAGATTTTTTAATGTTAGACATATTTTTTTATACCCGGCCAAAAATAAGATGCATGAATCGGCATAATTCAGGTGTAAAAATCTGCATTTTTTTGCTTACAGGTGTTTACACCATCTTTTTTTGTTGTAAACTGCCATAATACACGTGAATACTCTGTTTTTTTTATTAATAAAATTATACAGTTATACGTGAATATGCTGCCTTATTTTTGATTGGGTAACTATTAAAATCCAACCATTTTTTGTTACCTGAGAGATCATCAGAGATGGTTTCATTAAGGAAAGCAACAAAAAAATCCTTTCAACAATCACAAAGCATCCAAACTCTTTTTTTCTTAATTAACCCTTTTTATCATTAAATGAAAGAAGTAAATCAATCTAAAATCAAATTAGAAAAAATCTAGATGGACAATATCCAGAAAATCTTTTTTTACAGATGCTCCCTGGTAATGACACTCTGACCACTATTCCACTAATGGAAACCTGTCCCTCAACAATGAGTAGCATTGATGAATGCTTCTTAAAATGTGGATGTCAATGTACAAGGTGCACAGTTTGCATGGCAAGATCATTGACTCTGGTGAGTGGATATATGGTTTAAGAGACCAGTAATAGACAAAGACAGACAGAACTGTTTACACTTGAAATGAAAGTCCTCCTTAAATATGGCGAAAACTGCAATCTCGAGTTACAGTTCAATAATATAAAATGTCGATGAATTAGACTTTACAACAATTCACTCCACTGTTATTGTGTCTTACAGTCACCTGAAGTATCCCTGGTTAAATTTTAGGAATGGTATTTTTCTGATGTTATTATTTTGTGTTTTAATAATTGAACCAGTAATCTGCACAACCATCAATCCTGACTGAGGTAACCATCGTGTTAGACGATTACTAAGGCATTAAATCCAAGGGTCAAAGATCCTCCTAGACCAGATATTGAAACCTAGTCTCCTGATCATCAGCCAGTTGTCATAGCCATGAGCTACGACAACCCCTCGACATCACGTAAACTTATACTTGTAGATTGGACACCTGTCAGGTGTTATGGAGTGCTAAATATACTTTTTGAACAAAATGTTAATGATGACTAGCTTTAAACAGCCTCAGATTGCCAGCCTGATGCCATGAACACTCAGCCACGACAACCTCTTTGAGTCGCGCTACTTGTTTGTATGCTCAAATCTAGTTTGTTATTTGTTTGTATGATTTAATTGCTTAGTATGTTTTGTATCGTAAACATAATGGATGAGTGTTACATATGTAAAAGTGGCAGACAAGATACAGCGATCGACCAGCATTCTTTTATATATCTAGATATATCCTAAAACAGCTCAAACCAGATAACCAATGAAGAAGTTTTTGCACTACACTTACATTTAGTTCTTTTTTGCTTGTAGGACTCAACTTATGAGGAATGCCAACTAAGTGCAAACAAATTTGAGTGTATCATGGGGAAAAAAGCTGCAGCTCTCAAGGATTGCCAGTGATTTAAACTTATCTTTAACAAACATTAATACATTATATAACTTTCAACAACAAACTTAATGAAAATAAAATTGGGCATCAAATCAAATGAACATTATTTTGTTGATTAATTTAAGCTAGTTTATTAGATTTTTTTATACTGTATAACTAAGCGCTTGAACAAAGTAATGCAACAGCGGGTTACAATATCCGGGTGGTATTGGGCATATGCCTGACAACTAAGAATAAAGGTTTATTATCTGTTCAATCCCCAGCCATGCAAGCAAATTTTTCAACCACGGATTAAAAATAAAATCAACAGGGCATGCCCCTCAGGCCTCAAGGTAATCTGCTGTGACTCTAATAAAAGTAATTACCATGAGTCAATACTTTACCAGGTTATTGTTATCTCTATAGTAGTTATGGACCAGCTAATTCCCTTTTTTCAGTTTTTCCTACAATATTGTAGCTTCCTAAAAAAGTGATGACGTAGCGTCACAAACAAAAGCAGTAGGCATGGCATCACAAGTCATTTATATATACTAATGTTGAAACAGAGCCAAAAATGTAACCAAGCTGTGACAATCCCAAATGAGGAAAGGGAAGTATTGAGTGGATGTTTTAAAAGATAAGTTGCCAACACATTTTTGGCATTTTGTTTTTACTTATTTCCAAATTTCACAATATCATGATATTTTTAATGCAAATGTTCAGTGACTTCATGAAATTTTCCTTTAAAGTCATTTTTGGACAACTCATTAATGTTGTATAATATTTGTTAAGATTGCTGTAACTATTGGAGATCAAATAGCGAGTACCGAGCAGTGGTCTGGAACGTGTGTGCATTGAGATGAGAGAATGTGTGGAAACCCAGTGTTGATCTTCCCTATTAAGAAAAGAATCAATACTGGATTGTTTGTGGATAGAATGGCAGCCCTTTATATAAGAGACTCTGATCAGTGTTGTGATCAATTAGGGTGATCAGTGATTTAGCACAGGCTTATTTACGCAGGTGTTGGAATCAAAGACCAGTTGTGTTGTGAACCTGCCTTGAAATGAGTTTAACGGGAAAGCAAAATAAGTAGAACGTTGTTGTTGAAATATTATCAAAGCTAAATAAAGAAAATGAGTGGAATAGCGAGCTTATTGTATGATACATTTAATGGATGTTTACTTAGTGCCTGCCAGAATTAAATGTATTCACTGTACTGGATATTTATGCTTGACCATGAAAAATATGAATAAACAGTTAAAGTTCCTTTTGGGATAAAAATCCTCCTGAAAACTGAAGGATATGTCTTGAAAAAAGTTACATTAAATAAGTTAATGTAAGATATTTATTGTAAATGTCTAAAGAAATGTCTAGAATTTTCTTCTAATATATCTTTACCAATGCATATATTTGAACAAACCTCTTATGCATCAATAAGTAACCAAAATGCATAATATCTGTGGAATGTGACCACCTTCCAGATCTCATTCTGAATTGCATAAAACATTGTCTTTGATGTAAATATACCCCTGAATGTTCTAGTTGGTTTTCTTTATCTCTGGGATTCCATTGATCCACATGACATTCTCTTATTTTCTTATGTTATCAATATTTGACTAAAGGGCTCCTCATTATTATTTAAATGTCATTTTCTTTAGAGCACGAGAACATCAGAATTCAGTTGTCCAGAATGATTCTTCGATCTTTCGCCCAATCCAAGTTATGAAAGAAAAGTAATAGCTTGCACACATCATTCATATTTTGAATCTTTTTCATTAAGGACGGGTCTAGGATCTTTTGACCAATTGAACTTTCCCCAATACCAGTTTGTCCAATCAAGTTCACCAATCTAACCTAACTTTACTTAACCAAACCATTGGGCGAAATGGTATTGGGCAAACTTGCATTGGGCGAAAGATCCTTGACCCGTCCATGATGAAAAAGATTCAAAATATGAATAATGTGCTCAATTTGTTACTTTTCTTTCATTTTACTGTGCAACATTTTAATGTTAATGTTCAATTCTCATTATATTGTTATTGAAGTCATTTCAATACAGACTGTCATTATTGTTTCTCATTCCCACCTACTTCAGGGCATTTCCAAACAGGAAGCCATTATGGGTTCCCGTTGCCACCCCCGTAAGTTATTGGCACCAACATTTTGCCCCTTTTATCCCTTATCTACACTCACCATTTAGTATTTAAAGTGCCGACCTTTTATCAATAAACCATCCAGTACGTATTGTTTCTTTTCTAGATTGGGAAGGTCATCACTGGGTTGGCATCTCGATTCTTAAGACCACAGCATCAGACTCGTTTTCTCTGTCAACTAACACTAATATCCTTTAGGTCTTTAGTAGTGATGAGTAAGGGTCAAAAATTTTTGACCCGGGTTGGTTCGGGTCAGCCATTTATGGTTTGGGTTTGAATTTCAAAAATTTCCCCTAAAAATGTCAAATTTTTCAGTTTTTTCCCTTCGAGTCAAAAAAATTGCTTCGGGTCGGGTCGGAAAGTACCCGGGTCAAAGCCGGGTCGGCCTCTTATTTATTGCGGGTCAAAAGTAAGCTCCGGTCGGGTCAGGTCAGGGCCCATCTCTAATCTTTAGGCCACTTCTGTTGCAGATTGGGTTAAAGCCCATTAAATTGATAGACTTTAGTTAGTATTTCTGTGCATCTACCCAAAAAAAGACTTTTTGTACAAAGAAAATTATTTACCTGAATTAACTGGAGATTGATTTGAAAGTAACCTTGTATTCCAGCATTATTTTGGGATAACAATAAAGGTGAAGTTTCTATAAGTTTTCAAATTTTTTTTTAATTTTTCCATGTTGAATTTCACTTTTGAATTTTATCAGCTAATTGAAGATGTAGAAAAAACTTTTTCAGACCAAGTTTCCCATGGGTTCTACATCTTCTGAGTCTGGAACATTTGTAATGTTGCCTGAAAAAGAAAAATGAATGAAATTATAATAAAAAAGTGATTGTTTTTTGACATTATTATTTACCAGTTAGACATTGAGTTTGGAGTAAATGGACTGTTTCCCCGACAGTATTTCCATTAGGCTTATTTTCAAGAGAGTCATTCTAAAAAAAATATGGTACTGTAAAAGTGTAGACTCTGACAATCATATCACATAATAATTTCCTTTATCAATCACTTCAGTATTAAGACTGAGGTAAGATTCGGAGTTACCCATTTTACTCATTCAATAACCAAATATTTGCCAATAAACAAATCCAAGTAATTCAAATCAAATACTTTCAGCCAAAATATTATCTGCTCAAAATAGTTTAAGACTCGTTTTAAGATTTAATTAAGAAAACCAAAAACAAGTTCAATGAGTAGCAAAGAAGTTTCTAATGTCAGACCTTGACCGCAAGCAAGAAAAACAACGTCATGCGTATTGAATCTTTGTTCAACTTAACTTTAGATTCTACACATAAGCTCTTATATACCCTAACCTAAGCAGGATAGTGATACATAGTAAATCGATAATATCTTAGTTGTAATAAATATACGGCTCTAATGGCAGAGCTTCACTAATCAAAACCCCAAAATTGCAGTTACATTGGGCGCTTGAAAGCAAAAAATCAAATAAAAATAATGGTTTGAAGATCAAAATTGACATTTTGACAGTGAGCTCATTTACTTCTTAGAATATTTTTTTTTATCACCGCTTATTTACTACAAAAACTGATAATGAATATTTGCCTAAAGTATTTGTTTATTATGGTCAAAACCAATAAACCGATTATGAAAATCAATACTCAATTTGCTTAAAATGCAAATGCAACTTCTACTTTAGATACTAATTTAGTTTATAGCAAATCCAAATTCAGATTTAAATTCTCGTTTCTTCTTTAAGCAAAATCAAATCTAGGTACCTATACCAGAGCTTATACTGAGGTTGCCTTACATAATAATAATAAAAATATACAGCAGTATTGACTCATGCGATGAATTACTCAAGGTAATCTTAATAAAGACATAAAGAGACACTGCAGATAACTATTACTCTGACTGAGGGCATCTTGCTGATTTTTCTGCAAACCTGGTTGAAAAATTACTGGCATGGCTCGGGATTGAACCGACACTTTGATCTTTGTTATCAGGCAGGTACCTTTAACCACTTTGCCTTGGTGGCCCTTTTAACCTTTTTACAACATGCTGGCCTTGTGCTTCATTTTAGAGTAGTTTATTGTAAGTAATATTTTGGTATTGATGTCTTCATGCAAAATTGCAGCTCTCTAGCTTTAAAACTAGCGAAGAAATTTGAGATCAAAAATGTAAGTAGAAAGCAAAAAAAGAGATAATTGCGATTGCAAAGTTGATCTTGTATCTGGTCTGGTGGCTTGGCCTGGGCTCAATGTAATCAGATCGGGAGTTTGTCTTGGTCTTGGGATTGGGTTTGGGTTGGGGGAATCAGTTGCTCTGGAGGGTAAGGTATTTTTCCCGCACGATAAATATCCATCTACTTAATTATTGACTTACTTTCACATTCATTGGAATAACTGTCACAATATCTTGAGCATCTGGGGCTGTTTTCAACAATACTCTTTGACGTATAGCTGCCAGTTCTGTGTTTTGGTTCATTCCATGGGGTCCAGATGGCCTGATGCAAGTGATGACAGCACAAAATCCACGACGAAAAGGTTCAGAAAGGAATGCATAAAGTATAGGATTGACACATGAGTTGCTGTAGGCTAGGATGGCGGAAATGATCTGAAAGTACAACAAATGACACAGGTTAATGATTAGCTTTAAGAAGGGAAGGCCGATACAAATATACACGTGTGGACTAATCTCTTTGGAATATGACGCACACACGTTCAAGATTTAAGCAAAATTTAGATCTCCAACCCGCACCCATTAATATATTAATATATGTTTGAATCCCGGACCCTCAGATTACCAGCCTGGTGCCATGACCACTCGGCCAAAGCAACCCTCAATCTTAAAAACACGAACAGTACTAGAACCACTTTATAAATTTTTTGACCAGCCTCGTCAGCTTTAGGAGAAATAGCTTTTCTTCATTCACCTGAAAAGTTATTGATGAGGGAGTATTGGGATATTTTCCATAAGATCTGAGAACTAAAATGGAGTGGATGGGTAGCCAGCAAATTGCAAAGATGATGATGACAATCAAAACCATTTTGATAACACGCTTCTTGTTTTTGATACTTTCTGCAGATGCTCTTCCACCTGGAGTTTTGTTCCATAATCTGTGTAGCATGACACTGTAGAGACCACAGATGAGAAGCAAAGGCAACACATATGATGTCAAGAAGAAAGTAACCTAAAAAGATAACAGAAACAAATGTAACACAAGTTAATGATGGTATGTAATCTTAACTGTCTTAAAATAAAACAATTGATATAATAACAGTATATTTGATATTGTGGCCAGCGTATGAAGGTAATACTCAGATTGATAGTACAACACTGTTACTTTGGCAGTCTAGATTTAGCCGTCATGCTTATATCATCAGGTGAGACGGTAAAGATTACAGTCAAGATAGTCAGGGTTATTTGATCATGTGCCAAGAGCCAAGATATCATGCAAAAGTGCAGGAATAAGCTGGGAATTCTTAAAAATTACATAATTAATATATCTTGAAAATTGTCACAGCACAATATTACTCCCACCTTTATTACTGCTCTCCAGTTTGGTTTGCAAACACCACTCATTTCTCATTGAGACAATCAATGAACTCAGCACAATAGAGGCCTCAAAGGATCCCAAGGAGAGATTTCGGATTTAGATTGTCAAAAGCTCTACTTCTGAAAATCTGCAACAGAGCCTCGCCAGCAGTGGTCCAATTACTGTTTGGCATTGATTGCTATGAAAACTGTCAACAATAGTGAGCCTATTCCAATTCCAATCCATTAGCAAATCAATTTTTAGCGCAAGACGAAGTCATCAATAAGCACATTTTATGACAACTCAAAAGGGAAAATAGGCAGACAGAAACTTAAGTTTATGGACCAAATCAAATTTGACTGGCTTTGCAAACCTTTGACCAGCAATGGACTACAAATACTGCTCAAAGACACATTTTTCTCATACAGATCTCTGACAAAATGGGACCCGAATCCATGTTGACAACAATCATTTTATTTTCATTCTTGTATATATGTAGACTTACTGTATTCGAGCGGCAAGGTTGATCATGCTGCTTGAAACAGGTAAGTGGTGAAAACTCTTGTAACTCCTATCTCTTAGACTACGAGCCTTAAGGTCCCCCAGTTCTTATTAAAGAAACGCAAGGTGTTTAAGATTGCTCATAATACTTTATTAGAGTAGGTACTTTACATTACTTTACACACATAATATCCTTAAGATAATTGTCTTAGATACTTCTACAAACTTACGTCTAAGCTTACGGAGAGTAACTAGGTAACTCTAATAAGGCACGCAGGCCTTTTTATGGACATGTGAGGCGGGAGCACAGTGATCAAGTGCGCTCAGGGATCAGATGTGGATAAAAAGTTGCGTGATCAAAAATTGGTACTTTACGTAAATTAAATCTTAAGGCTACAATCCGTGTGTGCCGTCTACATATAATGTCAACATGGACAGCTCGGCTCTTATAAAGTCAATTTTTGTATTTATTGACAAAAGATCCAATAAAGTGTAATACAAACTATGATTACACTGACAGAGGATGTGTTGTTAATTTTTTTTCATTCTAATATAAAATATTGCAGGCTTTGCCAAGAATAAAACCCACAATCTTAAAATTTACTTCTCTGTCAGGTTCTGACAACCCCTAATGCAATGACCTTCTATTTTCATCCTATCAATCCTGCTTAAAAAGTTTGATGTTGCCAAGTACTTTTGCAACAAAATAGCAAAGATAATGAAGGGAATATGTATTAAAGGACATTTGTATTCTTAGATGAAATCTTGGCACAGAATGGAGCTTCAATTAGCTTTGAGACTCTAGTTTGCTTTAATCTTTTTTTGTTTAGTGCTGAAAGTTTGGCTTGGTAAAACTGTTGCAATAGAGTATCTCTTCCAGCATTTGTTTGAAAGAGCTTAAAGGCAAAAAACCTTTCACTCATCAAGGTCCAGTTTATTTGGGAAAATTTTTTACTCTCAAAAGTACTCTGAAAAGTATATTATTAAAAGTGTCGATTTCTAATGATTGACAATGAAGTGATATGCATAGTGTAGCTTTAAGTGATTATAAGTTAATTATGTAATCTGATTGATCCGTTTAGTACAATTTACAAAACTACGCTTTCTACGTTATGTGATATGATATTCCATAATAAGTGACCCATATGTTCCTTTCATTTTAATCGGCGTCCATTCTGTTTTTATGATTTAATGAATCAGCTTATGAACAAAAACATTTTTAAAAAACAGGTTGTTATCAAAAAACAGTTCAGTCTCTCTAAGTCTTTTAATTGGATAGGAATGTAGTTCGTCACCTCGGATTTCTTAAAAGTTATGTCATCCCCTTTTTTGTCAACTAACAACTAATTAGTTCAACTTACTCAATATTCACAACTAGTGGTTTGAGCTAATATAAATTCTAAAATTTTCTTCCTGGTTTCCTAATTAATATTTTAAAAACTCTAACGTACGCCCCTAATGCAGGGGCGCAGAAGGAGTGCAAGTGCCTGGAGGTGGTTGTGGAAGGTGGCCGGATGACTTAGCCGCTCTTAAACTGCTAGTACTAAATAATAAACTAGGTTGATGTTGCGATGAGAAAGTGGTCATGGTACAGGGCTGGGTATTCAAATGCTGTGGATTCAAACTCCGCCAAATCCGAAAAATTTTGATCCCAGTCTGTCACAAAATATGCAAAAAATGATTCGTAGGCAGTCTTCGAATTGTCTATGATGATTAAGCCACAAGATGTTCTTACAATAAAACTATTTCAAGGCAAAAAATGTTTAAACAAAAAATCAATTTTATTACTCCTATAAAAGTAAACCAAACAGATCAAAGAACAACTTTGGCTATTTGTCTTTCCCTTTTTCTATTTTCAATAAATGAAAACTTTTTTTATGCTTTTTGTGGTTAAAGTATTAGGTTTAAGTGCCTACATGACAATATTAAATTGCTGTTAATGTGGATGTCACATTCTGTGTTCTCAGCCATATTCTCATTCTGTTAAAAAAGTTTCAAAACTTAATAATCTTTCAACTAAAATTAACTTAAAAATCATCATTCTTATTTTAAATCTAAATAGCGGGTAAGGTGCATTGGGAGGCATCAGACAAAGCAGAAATTGCGTGCAAGGAAGAGGTGAAAGTGACAAGCTAGAATCCTGCTGGATAACCTTCCCAATGAAGAAAAGAATCAATATTAAACTGTTTATTGATAGAAACAAGGGGGTTTTATAAAAAAGGGAGACAATGAAATGGATCAATAAAAAAAGGTGACCTCTAAGAAGAGGGTAGAACTTAAACGGTGGGAAAGTACCATGGGAATTCAATTCAATTCATATCTTTTATTGAGGACTCA
>Ga0194133_10008010_pt1 | contig 12455 bp, 8 predicted proteins | sample TA2KigOf40mmetaG_FD_155448 | JGI IMG/M metagenome (GOLD analysis project Ga0194133, IMG submission 155448) | Freshwater microbial communities from Lake Tanganyika, Tanzania - TA2015055 Kigoma Offshore 40m | ecosystem: Environmental > Aquatic > Freshwater > Lake | place: Tanzania: Lake Tanganyika...
AGTATAGACTCAGGCGATGTCGATGAGTGATCAGTACCTTTATCAGAGCCTCGCCATTGAAGTCTATGGTCACTGCAGATTACTATTGCCATAACTGAGGGTGCCTTATTGATTTTTTTGCAATTGCAAGGTTAAAAAATTGCCGTCATGGCCGGGGGTTTAAACCCATGACCCTCTAGATCTTCGTTCTTATACTCAGGTACCAATGACTCCTCAGCCATGGTAATCCCCTCCTCTTAGAATCATTATTTAGTGTTGAGTGTTTTAGTGTCAGTGATTCAATTTGGGGCACCGGCCTTTGACCCCTGGTTTGTGAAAAAACCATCAAAAAGCTCCAAATCTCAGCCAAAAAGGTCTGTAATGCACCTAGTAAAAAAAGCTATCCGGGCCTTCAGTGACGCATAAAAAATATCATTTATGGTTTCATTAGGAAAGGAGATCAAAGGTTAATATAGGCACCAGAGTTTGGAGTTTGGGAGACCAACCTTGACTCCAGAGAGTGAGTAATACTGACTCATTTGATGTTTCATGAATACAGGGATTGCCATGGCTGAACGGTCATATAGGCACCTGACAGATATCAAAGATCTAGGGTTGTCGGTTCAATCCTCGCCCATGCCAGCAATTTTTTAACCTCGTATTTCAAAATTATCAACATAGCATCCTCAGTCAGGGAATATGTAATCTTCAGTGACCACAGATATGGTAGGACTCTTAACACTGTCTGAGTCTAACCTACACCAAATTAATATTATTAAACATGTTGAATCTTAGGAAGGTATCTCAGGTTTGTACTGAATCCAACGTCCCTCCCCTGAAGGCTGAAGGACTCCAAACTTCAAGTTATAACCTTGTCAGTTCCTTCCCAACAGCTTTAGATGAGAACCTCAAGCAACAACAATGTTTATTTTTCATTGTGCAATATTTTTGTATGATCCCCTCTGTTTATTTTGACAAAGTTTGTTTTCATTGTTCAAATGTCAAAACTAACGGAAGAGTTAGTGAAAAGAGTGTGAACTGTGTATATAATTACTCTCTCAGCTTTGTTTTATAAAGTATACAAAAAAAGTGAACAAATTTAACCCTGCAAAGAATTTGTTACTCTAAGAATAAATAAAGCAATAAAAATAGTGTCATGATTAAAGTGTTATTTTTTTAATCAACTATTTTAGTGAAAAGATAATTTTGCATCTAACCCTGTATCTGAAAATCAGTTTTTCCCACAGCTAGATAAGGGGTCTGGGTTAAATCTTTGAGCCCTGGATTAGCTTCAATCTCTCACAAGCGAAGCGAGGACAGAAGTCAGCGAAATGGCGTGACATCCCTTGTCCGTCCGTCCGTCCTTCTGTCTGTCACCTCAATCTCCTCCCACACTGTTGAAGCTAGAGGGCTGAAATTTGGCATGCATAATTCATGCATGAATGGCTCAAAAGTTACCTACCAGATTTTTGATATTTTGTCTAGAAGCTGAGATATTTAAGTTTAAAGTTCTATAGCAGGATTGATTGTTGTGCATTGGAATTATCTCATTTATGGAGAAAATCAAACACATTTTTTAGCCAAACATAGTGTTGCAAAGTCAACACTATTCTCACTCCCTTTGTAAGAATAATCAGTTCTTCTCCTCCTTCTTCAACGGTAAAATGTAAGACACAATTTTTCAATAAGTCAACTGAATCCAACTTTACATTCAAGCGCCAGACTCCGAGCTGGAAGGACGCATTTTGAGAGATCGAGTGAAGCAAAATGAAAAAACAACTGTTTTTTAATTAAATAAACGGTTTTTTCTGTCAAAAAATTGCTATTAAATAATTTTAAGCTATAAAAGTGATTAAAAAGTGTTTTAAAAGACTCAAAATGGACAACTACTCACAAGGTAAGACTGATATCTTACTTTTTCAAAACTTTAAATGTGATTATAAAAAGTGTCCAAAAAAAATGGATAAATTAAATTACCAATTTCAACTTGAAAAAATTTTATAACCTTAAATCAACTAATCTTAAACTCTAAAAGTATTTCAATATAAGTGAGTTAGAAAAGAAAAAACTATCCACAAAGTAGGACTGGAAAATTGGCATACCATTTTCCCAAAAATTATACAATGGTCATTTTTTTATATGTGTCAAATGTTGAATATTGGGGAATACGACGTTTCGCCATATGCCTTTTTGCGATACGCCGATTCGCCATAGTCGATTTGCCATATGAGCCAGTTCGCCACATGCCGATTTGCCGTACGACGGCGACGCCGACGCTCGTCGTTACGCGTGCGCGTCTTGTTAGCCCCACAGGGTTAGGTTAGCATATGCATGCGCACACTCATTAGGTTAAGTTACGTTAGGTTAGAAATGTTAGCGCGCGCGCTCGTCGTATGGTGAATCGGCGCATATGGCGAACTGGCTTATATATGGCGAATCGGCATATTGCAAAACGGCATCGTATCTGAATACTGAAATGGGTTTTTTTCGTGTATTTGAAAATTACAGCTGAAAATAGTGGTTATATATTTGTCTATTTTTTGCCATAAAATCCCACCTTTCACCAATTCTCTTATTTTATTCTAATATTATGCACAAAATACAGTCATTTTCCTGGTAGGGCTACCACATTGAAAATATTATGGCCTTTCTGTAACTAACTTTTATGGTGAATATGGATAACATCAGCACTTTTTTCAAACCTATTTTTATTCTTTGCAGATAAAAGTCTGCCTAGGATTGGGACCTTCATAACCCAATCAAAAAAGTGTCCCATGGTTTTGCCATAAAATTTCACATTTGTAGTTGAAACAGAAATGTACAAAAAGTATAAATGTGTAATATTTTCAAACAGTATTTTTTAACAATATTTCAAATATTGATAATTTTCCCAATATTTGTTGTCAAATTGGGCCATAAAATCCCGCACTCCACCAATGATGCTATTTACTTCAAATATTGCACAAAATACGCTCACTTTTATAGTCTGGAGGGGATTCTGTAACTAACTTGTATAGTGAATAAGGATAATATTATGGGGTCGCCGTGGGCTAATTGTTATGGCATCTGATTAGTGACTGGGAAGCTGGGGTTCAATCCCTAGTCGGGCAATCATCAAACATGATGGTTACTACAGTCAGGATTGATGGCTGTGCAGATCACATGAACAAAAAAACCTGATTTGATTGTTAAAAACACAAAATAATGACATCAGAAAAAACTATTCCCAAAAATTTAACCAGGGATAGTTAAGATGACTGCAAGACACAATAATGTTGTAGGGAATTGTTGTAATAGTCTAATGCTTTGGTATAAGAAGAATCAGTTCCTCAACCAACTATAAGCTGTCAATCAATCAACATCAATATACTTTTTATATCCATTTTTGCAGTATCATCAACTCCCCAAATGAGCTTTTTTGCAATCTCAAATTAGATTAACTTGACATCATTACAACAATATAGTTTGTGAGTTTTGAGTTATAATTAATATATGTAAACTATTTTCTTTTGTTTCAGGCATGATATTGGGAAATGGGCCTGCTTGCCAGACATGCAAGGCGATAACGGATGAAGCCCTCTCCATCTACAATTGAAGAAATAATTTTTTTACTGAATCATTATGGCAGAAGATGTTAATGCTGCACAAAATCTCTACAGAGAATCCAATAGAAAAATCCGGAAAGATGTGGTTGAAATTCCATTTTGGTTATTCCCTGACAAACCGAAATGGGTGTCAGGAGTTCAGCCTCACACAACTTGCCACGATATCCTCTTGTCTCTCATTAGATCTGACCCAACAAAAACTTTTTTTGAGGATGAGGTGCGTTGTGGACATCTTGTTTTACTGGAACAATGGCGTGGAGTTGAGAAACCTCTTGGCCAAAGAGCTAAAATATTGAAAATCTGGAATGCTTGGGGGAAAGAGAGGCATGAAGTTCGATTTGTTGTCAAGAGATTGTCATCGGCAAGACTTTCCAAGATGGAAAAGCAAGTAGATTCAGCAGATCACTTGAGGAGGGAAAAAGAACTGATTGAAAGATCAAGTAAAACGTATCGAAAGTTGAGGAGGCAAAGGAATTCAATTTCAAGTATGGATAGCATTTTGGACAACCAACATCCAAAACGGCTGGATAAACTTCATCACAAGGTAATGAAGAGAAAATTCAAGAATACTTAGTGGCTTTATTGTGCATGAAAACCCAGTGATGACCTTCCCAATCAGGAAAAGAATCGGTACTGAACTGTTTATTGGAAGAAATGGCAGCCATTTTAACAGGAGAGACTTGGATCTGAGTTACGACTATTGAGGGTGATCAGCACACTGTTTGGAGGGTTGAGTTTTTCTTGCGCAGCAATTCTTACTTAGACAAAAAGGAGTGTGAATGAAAGATCAGGTGTCTACATATCTTAAAATGAGTTTAACAGGAATGTGATTGAGCGAACCAAAGTGAGGATGTTTAGAAATTCTATTAAGGATCATAGAAAAATAAAATTTTGTGCATCTGTCACCTCCTGCAGTTTTGAAGCTTGAGTATTGAAATTTGGCATGAAGATTTATTTAATTAATGCAGCGAAACAAGTTGGTCAAATTTTTGAATTTTGTCTAGGAGCTTAGAGATAATTGAGTTTAAGTGCAAACAACTATTAAGGTTGCGTGAATGAGATCGAATTGTTCTGATATTTATGGTTCTGCTAGTTACGGTGTCTATTAATATGACCTAAGCGCTACTAAGCTAGGTTGTACAAGTAATACGAATCAAGCACAACTAAGCTAGTTCATACAAGTAATAAGTATATTCGAATACTAATAAGCTATGAGGAGAAAAAATGCTTTGATGCGGTGCTAGTTGGGTTAAAAGATTTTGGTTTTGGTTAAATTGAGGGTTGGAGTATATGGGGAGATAGCTGCCTGAAAGGATTTGGTATCTTTACCCAGATAAAAAGTACGCAACTACAAGACTGTATTTGTATATTTTAACAAGCTGACTTTTTTTGAAAAAAGTGTATTTGGAGAGATAAAGAGTATGGGGTGAAAGTTTTCTCAATAATTTATGATCATTCCTTGGTTTTTACTAAGTTCTGAGTTGAGAGACCCAAGCACAGACAAAACCTTAGCTCTGTCTTATCTAACCATTAAACCCTAAAGCCAAGTCTAAAAATTGGCCACTTTTTAATACTAAGCAAATCAATCTGTGGTCACGATTTGGCAATTTGTGGAAGGTCCAAAGGTTGACAGGACTTGACTGGTTACTGTACCACTTTGCCACACTTTTAAAGCTAACAACTTTTTATTCCAGGTTCCCATCCACCCTGAGGTGATGACTCAAAAAGCCTTTGAGATTGTAAGAAAAACAGATGCCTTATTGGAAGAGCATGGCAATGTAAATCACTTTGATGAACACATTGAAGAGATGATGAAGATCATTGTTTCTCAAGGAAGGCTAATTTGCAAAGAGCTTAAGAAACTCCAACACCATGGAGACACCCTCGAACAAAAAGATAAAAAGTTAAAAAGTAGATATCAAGCTAATGTTGTCAGCCAAAATGAGTTCCCTGAAGTGAAGACCATTCCAGACAGAACAAACAGTCCAGTAAATATTGGTGAAGAGAGTTTAGACAAAGAGAACTGTTTGCCAGTAAATTTTATTGGTCAGAACAATAATGAGTCTTGCAGTGAAAACAGCAAATCAGAAAGTTGTAATTCCTCTTGCAAAATATCAGAAGACAATAAAATTTTGAAAAGGAGTTGTAGGATCTTACCAAAGATTCCATTAAATGCAGTAAAGTTCGATTTATCTCAAAGCTTTGTTGACATTCCTACAAATGCCAAGGTGTCAGATGAATACTTTCAAAATTCCAGTTACTGCCTGGATAAAAATACTACAAGATCCACTTTGAAACGAGCTTCATCCTCGTGGGATGTCTTACCACAACAAGTATCTCAATGTTCAACAAGACTCAAACCATCCCAGAAAGCAAATTTTTCTTCAAAATTAGACCTGAAACAAAAAAAGATTGAATTAATAGAGAATCCGGATTCATCCGAAGAAAATCATAGTGATCCAAGTTCAAAATCAAGAGGCTATCTGAAACAAGGTTCTTCATTTCTGAGTAAATCATTGTTCAAAAACTCAAGCAAAATTGACACTGAGAATCAAAAGTTAGATGTTGAACCAAAACAGAGCTTTTCTGCCAGTGAGATGGCATTACCAAATCCATCAGGGTTCAGTGATAATATTTCATCTAGCATGACAGCAACTTGTCATTCTGACTTTCACTTTCAGACAAATTTCAAAAACATGTATTTCAATCAAGCCATCAGACTTGACCAATCAACTAAAAATCCTGACACGGCAATGGACTTTTCGGTATTGAAAAAGGACACATCTTTAAGCGATTATTATTCAATGGAAAACTCAAAGCTAAGTTCAATATCTAACCCTGATTCTATCACCTCATCTGACAAACTTGACGACACGATTGCTCAAATGCGACTGTTTTCAGAAGAGCTTTCAAGGTATTTCTATATAAAATCAATCTTTTTAAGAATCTTTGTCTGTAAAGAGACAATGGGGAGGACCTAGTGTGGAACTGAATTTTTTAAAGAAAACCCTAGACAGGGCTCTTCAAATGAGGTGATCTTAACTGTTTTATGCCTCCAAACACAGGTGTTTATGTAGGTTAACAGTTTGTACCTAATAAGCAAGCAGGTTAACATTTCTTAGGTAGCTAAGCCAAGAGGTAGGAAATGGGTGAAGCAAATAAGAACAATAAATGAAAATGGTCCAAATACTGACTGGTCTATTGGCGCTACTAGACTTAAAAATATATTGTAAACGTCAAAGGGGTAAGTTACAAATCAAGTTGATTAAAACAGAGATATATATCTAAATATTGATTTATTGTATTTGAAAATTTTGAATCAAAGATTAAGAGATGTTTTAATCAAGTCTTTGCACGACAATCAATCTCGACTGAGATGATATCTGCGGAAATTATTAATAATGGCAAGTCCTCGGGTTAAAGATTTTGCCTGGACCAGGGATTGAACCGCAGTCTCCTAGTTCTCAGTCGATTGATATATTGGTACATTTTTTGACGTGAATGGCTACTTGGATTAAGGCATCAAACACAGTCCAGATATACTTAGATCTTTTTTCCAGTTAAGTGCTGTAACCTCTAGATTTGAGCTATAAAACCAAAGCAATCCCACTGCAAGATTGCCAGGATGGCTTTGAACCAAATCATAAGCCACCTACACCCTCTATGGCCAATTGACTTAAAATAGATCCTTTTGTGTTTTAGACTTATTGATGTGAATGAGAGGCTGCAATTCTCTGAAGAAAATGCAGACCAAATACAAGCAGAAATCCACCTCCAAGAACATTTAGCTCAAAAATCTGGACAACCACCTAACTTTTTGCAAACATCTGGTGCAGCCCAAGAGCACCTAATGTGTGCAAGGTGAAGAATTTTTTATGAAATTATGATTTTCAGTGTTTTTTCACTGAAATTGTTATTGATGACTTTTAGAAGTGAAGTCATTCGCCTAAGAGTGATGAATGAAAATGTGGCAAGAGAAATATCTGGAAATCAAAAACAGCTTCACAACCTGGACTCTGCAGTCAAATCAAGGCGAGCCATTCTAAAGCATCTGGAATATGATGTTAATGTGATTGAAAAGGTTAGAATTTTTTCAGTCATTTTCTTAGTTTGGTATAAAGTGGCTGAAAAAATTTGTTTTTAAGGAGGGCCGAAAGTTGGCAAAAGAATTGGAGAAAGTTTTGAAGATTCGTATCGACAAAGTATTCACACACGATGAAATCAAACGTGAAGGAGATGCTATCGAGTCGGATGAGATTGAATCAGAGCTTTGCATCAGACAAGAATCTGATACCACTAGAGGTTCTTCGGGTACCCTTTTTGACTCCTCAATCAGGATATTGGCAACAAGTTCCCCGGAAAGCTCTTCGTCTGGAACCTCCAGCAGAACCAATTCAGAAATGACAGGGACCTCAACTGAAAGTAAACCTTCAAAGACTCCGGATTGCAATGGAGAAAATGATAGTAATTCTGACACAGGACTTAGTTCTTTACACTCGAGTAGTGATGAAGGAAGTTATGAAGTTGGAACTCTGGTCTAATTAAAAGGGAAATTTATCCCTCAGAAAACAAATTAACTTTCTGGTCTATTGAGAACTGTGGTTTTTTACACTATAAACTGTATCATCATTGCACTGAATACATAATTTTATTTCTCTTAAAAATATTTATCACCATCATGCATGATTGGCCAAGCCCAGAATTTTGTAAAGAACACTTTTTGCACCAGTTTTAGACCAAAGAAACTTTTTTTGTTATTTGTCAAAGGCTGTGATTTCAAAATTTTAACAACTATCAATAAAGTTTTGAAAACAATTCTTTGTTTATTTCTTAAGTTGCCTACTAATTCTATTTGAAGAGCCAAATGTTTATCATCAGTTTTGTAGTAAATAAGTGATGATAAGAAACATTCAAAAAAGTAAAAGTCTAAATATCACAGAATGTTAAATTTGAACTATGAAACTGTGATTTTGGGTTTAAGCACTGAAAGTAACTGAAATTTTGAGTGTTTTTGTTAATGAAGCTCTGCCATTAGCAACTTTTTTAGTGTTAGCTTATTTGACACATTTTTGGTATATTCTTGGACAAATCAAAATACGAGTCTTATAAAAAGTTTAATTAAAAAATTTTGGCTGAAACTATTTGATTCGGGTTACTCGGATTTGTTTATTGGCTGAAACTAATTTATTTGGATTTCTCAGATTTGTTTATCGTTAAATATTTGGTTGTCAACTTCCACCAACATCCCACCCCAACCCCATGAAGATTAGTCCTGGCATCATGCAACAAAGGCTTTGATCCATACCAAAGGATGATTACTGGCCTGATATAAACTCATATAAAGATTAAGTAGATATGCATTTTTTGCTGAAATGCAGAAACCTCTACAAGAAACTCTATCCCTTCAAAGGGACTAAGGATGAATGCTCAAATAAAATCTTATATAGAACTAGTTGGCCTTTGAGCATTGTGTAAGTGAACAGGCGACAACCCCAACCCCTTAACACTAATATGGCTAAGTTTTTGTGCAATGAAAAATCTAACTCTCTAATTGCTTCGGTTGCAGAGGATAACTATTGATTGATTGACAGCTCTTTCTTAACTCTTGCGCATTTTAATTGTAAGTTATTTTTACAATTGATTGATTTTTAAGAGTGCAGAGTGAATGCCATGTTGACAGTTGACAGAATGAAATATTTCATTAGTGGTCATCTTTTTTCATTGATGGAGTTGGGGGTGTGTTTTTTCCGGGAAAGATATTCGAACCCGGATCGCTGGGATGACAGTCTATGGTGCGATAAACATTACTCCATTTGCAAAATTGAAGTACTTTTATGGAAACAATTTTAAGCAAACACATAATTAAGAAAATATATTGCTCTTATAATAATTTCATCATTTTTCTATTAACTGTTTGAAATTCTGGGAATGTTGAATTCAAAGTTTCACTATTTAGTGACGCTCAGTTTTTGGAAAAATCTAATTTCTCAGCAGAAATGAACTCAAACTCTCCATACAGTAACTCTACATTAAGATTATGTGTTATGAAGATGTTTAGAAAAATGGAAGTCCAAACTTTTGGTGAGTTTATTTTCTGTTATTTGAGAAAAAAACATTAGGTTAATTTTCAAGTTATCTTTACAGGAACCTTGGTTTTTATCACCCTTAATCTTTGCTTGGGTGAAATGATAGTTGAAAGTAACTTTTCAATTTATCCAAATGTGAATGATTTTGATTTAGCCATAAAAAATTGGAGCAAATCTTCATTTTTGAAAAGTTTTTCTGAAAGACAAGATAATGGAAATCTTCTGGTCTTGTTTATCAAAAATGACATTGAAAATGAAAGCAGTTTGAGACAAAATCGTCAAACTAAAACAAATGCTTCATGTTTTGTTCAAACCTGTGAACAAGTAGTTTCTGGAAGAGACTTATCCTACGAAAGGGCTTTGGAAATCATTCAATCAGAAGAATATTTGACAGTTGTGGACATTGGTATCCTTCGAAAAACTGATGAAATCGAAAATGGGCTGCTAGAAGAAGATAATAAAGAGACTTCCAGAAGGAGAGGCAAGGATGAAAAGGACCGTAAAAAGCGAGACTCAAGTGAAAGTACTTTAAGTATTTATGAGAAAGAGGCATTCCTTTTTAATTATGGTAAGGATTTTCATTAGCCAGTAACTCTGGGCTTTCACAAACCAGATTTCAAAAGTAATAAACTTAGTCTACTTTTTATAGATCTCTATTTATAAAAGAGACTGTTTGTACCTATGGCCCCTTTTCACGTGCAAACCGCTAGACCAATATCCACCAAATTTTTCACAGACCTCCCCACCAACTAAGGGAAGGTTCTTAACACAAGTATGACCCTGCCAACCTGATCCCTGGACCCAGGGGTACCCCAAACTCCAAAACCTAAACAGATCACTGGAGAAAAAACTTTGCTTTACAAAAATGTCCAGATGGGCAAGCTCATTAAATTTTTCCCGGGCAGCGCCGGGCCCAGGTTGGCTAGTATTTAATAAATGTAGATGGTCCTTAAGGATCCTGGGACATTATAAAACACGTGCAAATAATGCCGTGTATCCACCCTTGTTTTTACTTCATAAGAATAATGGAGTATCCGCCTTATTTTGGCATCAATAGGGTCACATTTACACCCTTTTTTGAGCCAACGAAACAGTCAAAATAAAGGCGGAAGCACCCTACACATTGCCCTGAAAATTTCAACGTAATGTGTAGCAACTTTACACCATTGGAACAAGCCGATTTAAGGTGGATTCACCATTAAGACCCTAAATGCGGTGTCCCTTATTTTTGTTAGGGATTGTAAATCCTGCACACATGCATAGGATAGCAAATATATCATCCATCCATGAGCCTGTCACCTCAAACTTTTCCCTAGGTTTTACAGCTAGAGAGCTGAAATTTTGCATACAGACAGCTATTACCCTTGCAAAAAAAGCTACAAACCAAATTTTTGAAATTTTGTCTGGGGGCTGAGATAAAGGGCAATGAAGAGTAGTTCATATTATAGCCGCTGTCTTATGTGAGGCGTGGTGAGTAGTGATGGGTTGGGTCAGCCATTTATGGTTTGAGCCCAGGGTAGAGAAAATTCCCCTAAAAATCCCAAATTTTCAACATTTTTCCCTTCTGGTCAATAAAATTTCTTTGGGTCGGGTCAAAAAGTACCTAGGTCAAAGGCAGGCAGGCCGCTTATTTACTGTGGGTCAAAAGTATGCTCGGGTCGGGTCAGGAAAGGCCCATCTCTAAATTAAATGAATAAGTCAAAAAAGAAACATTAAACCTCTAGTATATTGGTTGATGTGCAATGATTTGGTTGCTTTATCTAGTTTTTATATTTTGGCAGGATTCCTTTGAGTGACGTCTTTTTTATTTTTAACATAAGAAATGAGTCAATATTATAATAGTTTAATAAAAATAGGAGGATGTAATTAAAATTAAATCTTATCTTTAATATGAGAAGACAGTGAGTAAAGGTTTACACAAAGCTTTCAAAAAATAAGATAAAGGCATATTGATTTATACTTTTTGTAACAAAAGGCAGACAAATCAAATTTATTGTCAACATAACAAAAGCTGCATCTATTTTGTCCAAGTTAGAGGCAAAACTGAAGCCATCAATTGCTTCAGAAATATTCTGATCTGATAATTCTTGTAAAATTTATTAATTTCTCTTTGAAGAAAATTTACAAATTATAACTTACAGTGAGGAAAAGTTTGAGAATAACCCTAATAAAAGTTTTACAATGAAAATGCCTACAGTTTATTGATTTACATTTCAATTGTGAATTTAAGAAGCTTTTAGACAACTATTCTTTTTGTACCTTAATAAAGCATAATCAACTTTTTTGAAAGCATTTCTTGCCATAAAAGTAATAATGGGTCTGGGTCAAAAATTTTTGATCTCGGTCGGGTCAATTTTTTGTTGTTCAAGCTGGGTCAGCCCTCTTTGGTTTAGGTCTGGGCTGGGAAAGTTTCCCCTAAAAATCCCAAATTTTTCAATTGCCCTTTGGATCAAAAAAATCTCTTCGGGTTGGGTCAAAAAGTAATGGGTCAAAGACGGTTTGGCCTCTTATTTAATGCGGGTCAAAAATATGGTCAGGTCGGGTCAGGTCAGGGCCCATCTCTACTTTAAAGTTAAACTTAATTTAACAGTGATTTACCTACTTTTCATTTAAAAAGTGATTTATTGCTAATGGTTTGATTCTTCAATAATAAGCTTTTTTAAGACACGCCTACCTTCGACCTCAGGGTGAAAGGTGAGACACAAATTTGGCAAAAATCGTAAAATGGATAAATATTTTGGGATACACATAAAAAATTGTGCAAATGTGACACGAAAAAACCATA
>Ga0194133_10008013_pt1 | contig 12449 bp, 26 predicted proteins | sample TA2KigOf40mmetaG_FD_155448 | JGI IMG/M metagenome (GOLD analysis project Ga0194133, IMG submission 155448) | Freshwater microbial communities from Lake Tanganyika, Tanzania - TA2015055 Kigoma Offshore 40m | ecosystem: Environmental > Aquatic > Freshwater > Lake | place: Tanzania: Lake...
GGATATGACCGATCATCCAAAATGGTATAGATAAATTTTGACTAATCCACAATAATGTATATTTCAAAAAACCCATATTATTAATTACTTAATGGTGCTTTAATTGTTGGGTGTGATTGATAGTCTTCAATTTGAAAGTCTTCAATAAGTATTGATAAAATGTGAGTATCTAAACCACAATTATCAACCCAAAATTTATCATTTATTTTAAGTTTAGGTAATAGAAAAGATTCTCTTACTATCTGTTTACGTGCTTGTGGTAAGTGATTTTCATATAAATGCACATCGCCTAAGTTACCAATCAACTCATCAGGAACCATATTAGTCATCTTTGCTAGTATTTCAAGTAGTAAACCATAAGATGCTATATTGAATGGTAAACCTAAAAATGTATCTACTGAACGTTGATTCCACATTAGAGAGATTGCTCTGGTTGGGATGTTTTCCCAATCAATTTTAGTATCACTTCCTTTTAAGGCTTTATGTAAGTTATTCCTAAAGTATTGTATATCTCTAATTTCATTTCTTTCATCTTCACTCAACTCTCTCGTATAAACTTGAAATCCATAATGACAAGGTGGTAGAACCATTCGGTCTAATTCACCTATATTCCAAGCATTAACCATTAGTCGTCTTGAGTCTGGGTTTGTTTTAAGTTCGTTGATTAGGTTTGCGATTTGATCTATACCATTTTCAATACGCCTTACTCCAGCCGCCTTACTTTTATCTTCAACCACATCCCAACTTGTATGCCAACTTCTCCATTGCTTACCATAAATTGGTCCTAAATCACCTAATTCTTTAGCAACCATTGGATTTGTCTTTATTTCATTAATAAACTCTTCTTTTGTGAATTTATTAACTGGTGGTGATAGAAACTTACCTTCAGTTTCCCATCTTCTTTCATAATTCTTATACGCATCACCATCCCAAATATGACAATCATTATCAACAAGGTATTTGATATTTGTATCACCACGTAAGAACCATAACAACTCGGTTACAATGCCTTTCCAATACATTTTCTTTGTGGTAAGTAATGGAAACCCGTCACTCATTTTGTGTCTTATCTGACGACCGAAAACACTAATAGTCCCAGTCCCTGTACGATCACTTTTTGTTACTCCATTGTCCAAAATATCTTGGAGCAAATCTTGATATTTTTTATCTAATGTATTCATATCTATTTTAATTTTAACCAAACATTAACCAACCAATTGCTATACCTGCAAATATGCCAACCACTGTTCCAATAATATACCATTTTTCATTAAAATCTTTCATTTCCATATTTTATAAATCCCAAATATCTTTTCTTTTTTTATTTGAAAACCGATATGAAAACCATAACATTATTTTTCTTATTAATCTTCTCATAAAAGTATTTTTTTTGAATATAGTTTTACTGAATCTCTTTTGATTACCCATACTATCGTAATCAGTATAAGAATCTTTATAAGCCATAGGTGATGGTAAATCACTGTACTCACACCAAAAGTCATCTTCATTTATTTTTTTGTGCATATTATTCTTTTTCTATTTCAATTTCTTTTTTAACCGTTTTTGGTTTACGTCCTCGTTTTTTTGGTTCCTCGTCATTGGATGCGTCTTCAATAACAATCTTAACTGTTTCAGGGAAAAACATATTCATCCCAACCCCTAAATTTACTTCAATCTCTTTTTTCATTTCCATATTTTTTTCTTAAGTATTCTGCCCACGCAGCTTGTTTTCTACCATTTACGAAGAACCATCCAAAGTTCATCTCGAACCATTTTACCACTCTTTTTACCATATTATATTTTTTGAAATCTGTTAATGGGAATTTCTTTTCCTCCATATTTTTTGTTTTCAACAACATCAAACCATTCTTTTAATGGTCTTGCGTAAATACTACCAAATGATAATGATTTATAAATTACCAATGGTTCTTTTGTATCTGTATGATTTGATAAACATATGACTTCATATTTACCGCCTTTATAGTGTTGGTATTTTTCTCCCGGTAAAGGGTAATTAATATATTCTGTCATTATAATTAATTTAAAACATTAAACCAATTAATAAACCAACACCAAATCCTGACATAAAGATTGATACTAAAGCAATAACCAAATACTTTCTAATTGATTTAAAATCAAATTGTATTTGATTGTTTGTAGGTTTAAAATTTTTCATCATCTTGTCCAAATTCTTCATCATATTTGGATCGAACATATTATTATAATTCATATTATTTTTTTTAAAAAAATTAATCATTTTGGTAGATATAGTAAAGTAGGATTCTTTCTTTTAAACACGTAAATCATATAAAAATCAGGTATCTGAAAAATTCAGTAAAGGTTTTATAAGTTATATATTATCTATCATTTTATAAAAGATTGTCTTTTATATATTATTAAATTTTCAAGTGGCAAAATAACGTCATAATGATAATCTCTCCAATATTTGTCAGGAGTTGTTTTCATTAGTTGTTTTCTAAAATTTCTAACCAATTGGTTGGCGGCATGTGTCTGTTGGTATGTCTCACAAGAGTCAATTACTTTTTCTATCCATTTTGATACGTCTCCGTAGTGTGTGTTTCTTTTTTCCATATTTAATCTAATAAAAAAATACAATCATTAAAATCATACAAATGATTACCCATTGTTGATCTAACTTGTAAGTAATATTTATACCCATAGATTTCAAGTGGTTTTTGTACTTCACCATCCTTTAATAATTTAATTGGAAGTCCAATGTTTGTTTCAACCCCATTAATGACTTCAATGTTTTTAACAACATCAGTCCAAGTTGATAATCCGTATTTACCTTTATATCTAAATTTCTTCCCAATCAAACTTTTTATATCAAACGTTGGTATTAAAATTTCTTCGTCTTCCGGAAGTAAGGGATTTCTTTCTGCTGTTAGTTCTTCGTAATATGGATTCAATTCTCCGGTGTACGGATCGTGTGTTGGTATTTTATTCATTTTAGAATATACTTTTCATTTGATTCATCAATTCAATTAATCTTTTCTCTAGTTTTGCAATTTCTTTTTTATCTTCCTCTGTTAATTCAAAGTTTCTACCTTTAATTTCTCCAATTTGATTGGATACGTTTCTGTGTTGATTTAACAGACTTTCATAAAGTAATTTCTTATTTTCCATTTTTAAAAATTATGTTTGTTAATGAATATATTGCCGCAAACATCATCGATAAAAATCCGACTCCGAATAGGAATAACATTCTAAAAAAATTGTACACTATCATTTAACAATTGCCTTTGTTAGTTTATTTATTAAATCTTGAACCTCCCCAAATTCATAAAATCTAACTAATGGATCGGTATTAAAAAACTCAACATACCAATTACCATCTTTAATTTCTTCATTAGTTGGTGTAATGAAAGTTAATCCATCAACAATGTCAAGTACATAGTAATATGATTCATCTTCATCATGTTCTTTGATTTCTTCACTTTTAAGTCCTAAAAGTATTATCTCTTTTTCTGTCATTTTACTATTATTATTAATTTTCCTTTATTTAAATAAACCTCTTGGTACTTCATTTTATACTCATCACAAATATCATAAACAATCCTCTTCATTTGTTCAGATAATCCGGTTATTATTTCTACTTCTTTTGAATTGTTATTCATGTTTTCCCATAAAAAATCATCAACTACCTTAATAACGTCTGAATGTTTTACACCATGTAAATCTAAAGAATTCAATTTTTAATTATTTTCTAATGTTTTATCTATTAACGTATATGGTGGATTAATTCTAACCTCACTGCCGTCACTATTAAAATAATAAATTGTATCACCATCAAAACTTATTGTATCAGTTAACCATATCGCATCGTGTAAACCACTTATTCCATTTGTTGGTACATAAACTTTTCCGTGTATTTCATAACGGTATTTTTTATCACCACAAGTTAAAAGTACTAATGTCAATATAACTAATATACTAACTAACTTTTTCATCCTCAACTATTTTTATTAAATTTGCCGATGTAATTCCTGTTATTTGGTTTGGTAACAAATATACTACTTTCTTACCTCCCAAATAATGTAAATCGTCTACAATGGTTGCATCTACAACACAGTCATCCACTAAAATTTTAATTTTATTTTTTTTCATATGTCATTAATTTATCTGTAAAAATATTATCTTCAGAATCATGTATTCCTAAATTATATGTTATAAACGTACCATTTTCGAATGATATTCTCAACATGAGAAATCCTAATTGCGAAACGTATAACTTATCAACCTCACCTAACCCTTCAGGTGTTTGAATCTTCGGATTTACTTTCATTGTTTATCTTATCGTAAATTTTATGCAATGTGTTAGTTATTTGAGACTTAATCTCTTTTTCATATTGGGTTCTAACCTCATCCACTTTTTTATCATATTGTTTTGTAATTTTTTCAGCGTCTCTTTTTGCTAATTTAATCACGTAATGATAAACATGATTTGTTATTTCTACTTTCTGATCCTCAATTATGATAAAAATATCTAAAGTTTTATTAATTAAGTATCGTTTTCCGGATAATGGTGCTATTGTAAATTTTGTATCGGGATTATTAATCATTTTTCTAACAATCGCAGTACAAATCTGTTCATACCCACTGTTTTCATCATGTGTTTTTAAAAATGAACCTTGTTCCCATCGATAAAATTTAACTTTGAATCTCTTGTACTGTCTTATGAACCATTTTTTCATATCACACGTTTAATAAGATAAATATATGAAAAATAAAATGATTAGACAACTATGTTGGTAATTTTTTTCCGTTATGGTGTGTTTTTTCGTTTTCTACTTTGATTTTAATTTTTGGGGAATGTCCTTTTGGTAGTTTATTTTTAATTCCTACCATCTCCCCCATTTCGTTATCCATTCTAACAGTAACTTCTTTTTTCTCAAGATTCAACATTATTTGTCCTGTTGTTTGCATGTTATACATGTTTTTAGTTCTATATGGATTAAAAAATGGATTCTTGTCGTATTTTTGTTTTAATCTATCAATTACTTCTTTATCTGTTTTTACGTCTTCTAAATGTTTTTTTGCAAAATCTAATCTCATATGTGACGATTTCTTTTTTTCTCCTTTTGTATAACCAACACTTTTGTGATATATACCATGATTAGTTCTAACTAATACTTTTTTATCTTTTTTTAATTTTTTTATAACAGGTGAGTGTTTTGATGTCATCTCAATTACGTAAATATTATCGGAGTTAGAAACAAATGTTTCACCTTTAAGTCCAACGTCTTTTTTATCTTCACCACTATAACCTATTATGGATTTTATTACTTGTGGAAGAGTTTTTTGTGATAAAGCTTTTCTAATTTTTTCACCGTCATATGATTTTCTTTTTGTTTCTGTTGCGTCATTTTTTTTTCTTTTTTTCTCTACTTCTTTACCCTCTTTCTCATCTTGATTAACAAGTAAACTAGAATTAACAATCCCTATTCCATATTCATTCATCCCTTCACTCCAATCAGTGTCAACATCTCTCCAATAAACAACCTCAACACCGTCAATTAATTCGTGTATTATTTCTACTTTGGCTTTATAACCTCTATCTCTATTTTTTGCAAGAACAACCCCATCACCAATTCTAACAGCAGCAATTGTACACTCCTTTATTACTTTAGGTTGTGTTTCTTCTTTTATGATTTTTTTTATTAAATCTATCATTTGAATTTTTTCACTCTTTGAGTTTTTCTCATGTCATTGGCATAGTCTAACCAAATCTTTTTAACTTTTTTCCATTCTTTTTTAGGATTATCAAATTTCTTTTTGTTCTCGTTGAACCACTCTTCCATTGCATCCTCCAATGATATTTTTTTAGTTTTAGATCTTTTTATTAAGCCTCTAACATATGCAGGTATTTCTTCATTGGATGTTAAATATTTAAAATTGTCTTTGTCATCATTGTCACTATATTCAACACTCATATCTTCAAAATTTTGTTGTTCAACATGTTCCAATTCATGTTCAATAGTTTCTTTTACTTCGGCGACAAAATCATTCATACTTTCAGGAAAATGTTTAGGATTGAATGTTATTTCAATTTCCATTTCTTGCAAATCAGCTTCAGCATGTATCGAGAATGGTTCATCTAAATTAGTATCTTTTTTAAAAGAACATATTAAGTCAAAAGATGCGTATTCATCACCTCTTTCAAAATAAATGCCAGTCAATTCAAAATCTTCTTTTTCCTTAAACTGATTAACAATTAATCTTGATAAATGTAAAGACAGTTCGTCACTTTTTCTTTCATTAATTATTTTTTTTGAAATCTTTTTTACAATTTCCTCTAATAAAATATTTTTTTTCATATTAATAAATATCGTTTGAAAAAAAAGTATTATATTTGTTATCAAATAAAATATATATGAGAGTTTTTGTTATTAATTTTTTCTTGTTTTTTAGTTTTGCTTTGTTCGCACAACAAATTACTATTCAAAATTTTAATTCTTCAGAAATGAATAGGGTATTATTAAAAACCTTTAATGAATATCGTAAATCTAAAGGTTTAGATACTCTGGTTTATGCTGAATCTGTTTTTGATAGTTTGTCTTATCCGAATTGTGTTGAGGTTGCATCTTCAGGTAAGTTTTATCATCCTTCTATTACTGAAAGATGGAAGCACGAAGGTTTGAGAGAATCTATTGTTTCTGAGTCATATAAAAAAGTTGGTGGGGATGTAATGAGACACTCGTCAGGACTACCTTGGCTCGACACTTGGGAAAACGCTTTCAGATCTTATGGTGTTTTTACTACTTACGAAGAAATTGCTAAAATAGCAATCGACAGTTGGGAAATGTCTTCCGGACATAGTAGAGTACAAAATATGTCATTTGAATCTGGTGGTTTACCTGGGCTTTTTTCTTGTCATTCAGTATATGGTAGAAACGGTTACATCTACATATATATTAATTTTGTTAAAGTTCACAGAAGTTAATTACTTTTGTAGGTGTGTAATCAACACTCCTCCGATTGAAGTAGCGTATACCATTAAGTGATTGATTGATTCCATATCTAATTTAGTTTTTCTTTTTGTGTAATCAAGACCTAAAGTACCTATAAATTTGTCATCAATTGTTTTTATTGCAAATAAATAACCTGATTTACAACCCGATTCTTCTGCAACATATTTCAAGCCATAAGTTGCAATTGTTTCATCTTTATAATCATGAATTTCAATTACATCATAGTGTAATAAGTGATTAATTGATTTTGAAAATAGATTAACAGGAATATTACTAAAATTACCTTGAACGGATGAAACTCCAGAATTAACTGTTTCATACATTACAGAAAACTTTGCCATTGACTTACCTGTTGGATAAAAATTTCCTCCATTATGGAATTGCGTAACCCAAACTCTATCAGCATGGAACTCATCTCTTATGTCTTCAATTTTTTGATTAATTAACTCACTGACGTGTAATGTTTCTTTAACCATATCAGGTTTTTTCTTTCTAGCCTCCAATAGGTTTTTAACATAAATTACAGTTGTTGGTCCTATAACACCTGTAATAAAAGCAATTATTATTCCTACGTATTCTTCCATATAAGCGTTTTTACTTAATAAATATATTAATGTTGTTAAACAAACTTTCTATATATATTAAATTCTTTAAAAAATTTAGGGTAACTTTCCAAATAACCCTTTAGAGTCTCTTCATCAAATTCTATATTTTCTGACATCCAATACCAATATAATTTATCATTTATATCAAATCCATAATAATCGTGACAATCCATTTGAACCGCACAAACCTTTTCGGCATCATCATGTTGACCGACACAAATAAAACCTGAAGAAATATTTTTTAATAAGTTACTCTCACCAAGTGGTATATACCTATTATTAATCCAGTTAAGTCTTTCAATAATTTTTTGATAAAACATATTTGCACTTCCCCATCTAACTGAAGAAAAAAACACTACACAATCTGATTCAAATAATTCTTTTGATATTTTCCATAACTCATCGTCAGGGTTATGTATAGATGCCCAACACCTGTGATTTCCTGATGGGTTTTTTTCTTTGTCTTTAAGTAAAGCATTCTTCACACCACATTGATTTCCATCTTCTCTAGATACGTTACCTTCACATGGGTATATATTTAAATCAGGAACATTAATAATTGTCACATTATCTAATTCTGATGACATGGCTTTTGCCAATATTGTAGATTTTGGTGTTTGTTTTTCTAAAATTTTTTGATATCTGTTAGAACATGTCAAAAATAATGCTTTTTTGTATTTTTTTAACTCTTCTATCGTTGTTGTTAGTTTTTTAAAATTACCTTCTTTGATCATACTAATTAATAAATATAATGTTAATAAAAAACCCCGCCTTTTGAGTGGGGTTCAACCAAAAATTATCAACAATAATTATTTGTTTTTAGCAATAACTGACCAAATAGTACCAGTAAGTGTAATAACACTACCAATGATTTCGGTGACTGTAGTCTCGTCTACAAGCCCTTTCATTACAACGATACCACCAACAAACGTTAAAGCGTGTCTAACAATACCTAATACTTGTTCTTTAGTTAATTTCATAATAAAATTTTTAAAGGTTTATTTTATTATAAATATCAATGATTTACAAAGTTTCAAAATTGGATATAATTATATAAAAAATATAATATTATGGAAATACTGAAAAAAGGTAGTAAAGGTGAATCAGTTAGAACCTTACAAGAATTTTTAAAACTTACAGTTGATGGTGATTTTGGGTCAAAAACTGAATCGGCGGTTAAAGCATACCAAAAGAAAAACGGATTAACTGTTGATGGAATAGTCGGTCCTAAAACATGGGCACACATGGGTATTTTAACAACAGATAATGCTGAAAATAACGAAGTAGTTCATGCATTACAAATTAAAAAGTATTGGATGCCAGAAGGTACATACTTTAAAGGTCCTGTTAAAAAACAGTGGATATTTTTACATCACACGGCAGGAGGACCAAACCCATATCAAGTTGCCGATATGTGGGCAAGAGACGATAGAGGAAATGTTGCAACAGAATTTATTTTAGGAGGCCAAAGTGTTTTAAATAATAACGTTAAATTTGATGGAGAACTAATCCAATGTTTTCCTGAAGGTGGTTACGGATGGCACACAGGAACAGGAAACTCGTTGATGCATAGAAACTCAGTTGGTATTGAAGTATGTTCTATGGGTCAAATTGTGAACGGAAAAACTTACGTTAATACACCTGCAGATCCTTCACAAGTTATTAAATTAGCAAAACCGTTCAGAGGATATCAGTACTGGCATAACTACTCAGAATCACAATTAGTAACTTTAAAGAATTGGATATTATATTGTGCCGATAAATATAATATCGATCCAAGAGTTGGTCTTGTTGAATGGGTTAAAGCAAAAGGGGTAGATGGTTTTGATGTTTTAGATTTAAATAAAGCAAACTCAACACCTGGTATGTATTCACATACAAATGTTATTAGAGGAAAAGTAGACATGTATCCACATCCGGATCTAATCGATATGTTATTAAGTTTATAATTATGTGTTACATTAAAGAACAAATAGAAAAAGCCGTTAAATCTAAAGGATATAAATGGTTTGAAGACACGTCAAACAAAAGTTATGATGTGAATATTGTAGGTGTGAGAAATACTTCACCTGCAGTCTATAAAAAAGTTACAAATGTTTTTGATGATTGTCTTACAATATCTTTTAAAGATGAAAAAGGTGTTTGGCAATTTTATTGCTGGATGGCAACATGTGATCCAGGTAAAAAAGGAGTTCAACAGTTTCATAATAAAAAAGGTGTTGCAAGATTAGTACCGGGACAATATAGAGGAGTATGGAAAATTGATTTACATCAAGGTAAGTACGAAGCTCTTTGTCAAAGAAACGGTAATGTTACTGTTTGGAGAGACGCAAACAAAGATTTAATATTCGAAGAAACAAAAACAGATACCGGTATGTTTGGTATTAATATTCATAAGGCAGGACAAGATTCAACTTGGGTTGAAAATTGGTCTGAAGGTTGTCAGGTATTTAAAAGAGTTAAAGACTTTGATGTGTTTATGTCAATTTGTAAAAAGGCGTCTAAAATACATGGAAATAAATTTTCATATACACTATTAGAGTCTACTGATATTAAGTAATTTATTTTTTATCGGTTAAATAAAAAAATAAAAATACTGAAAATATAACAATAGGTGTTAAAATTGCAGCGATTATTGAGCCGTCCATAATAATTGTTTTTATAAATAAATAATAAAAAATTTAACCAAATTTATACCAATTGAGCGGGGGATATCTACAAATGAATATCCCCCGTTTTAATTTTATTATACCATTTGAAGAAGAAGATCTCCATTACCTTCCCACTTCTTGATTTGAAGTTTAGGAACCCAAAACTCCATCTCACCAATCTCTTCAACTCGTTGTAGGTACTCGTTACGGAAACGTTCTGCTTGATATTTGTCAGTGATGTACTCAACCCCCATGTGTTTAGCACATGTCTTACCCATTTTAGTCAACATTGAGAACTCATCAGTCAATGTTTTACCACAACATACACAGATATCTCCACGTTTTACAGTCATCTTACCTGAGAACTTAACTGCCTTAGGTGATACCGCCAAAACTTTAGTGATGTCCAACAAAGTTGGGTTGAATTTAAGTCCGTAAGACTCTTTCATTTTTTGTCCGATTACTCTTCCAACGATGATTGTGTCACCAATAACAGGGATGTTCATTTGAACAGTAGCCGCCTTGTTTTCTTCTTTTTGAATTTGAGAAAGTGCCGCTGAAATTTGTTTGTCAGACAACTTACCGTATTTTTCAAGTTTACCTTTCAACTCATTAACGAAAGAGTTAGTACCCTCGTATGCTGCGATTTTTTTCATATCGTCAGTCATCTCAACCGCCTTAACTTCATTAGTGTTTTTAAAGATTTTCTCAACTGCGGCTCTTTGATTAACCGTCAATGATCCGTATTTAGTCATAGCGTCTTTCATTTTCAAGATGAAAGAGTTAGTACCTTTGTAGTTCTTTACTTGTGTTGCGATGTCAGTTGTCATATCTTTTCCGTTTTTATTTATACAAAGATATGGTAATTTTTTTAATCTACAAATTTTTTACTTATTATTTTTTAACTCTAACAAATATTTGTAGAGTTCATCTTCCTGTCCGGGCGAATATCCAACATATGATTTAACAATATTACCATAAACATCTAAAACAAACGTGTGAGGAATGTTATTAACACCTAAAGCTCTTTGTAAGTCACCATTTACGTCCATCCAAACTTCATAGTCCCAAGAATTACCATTAACATATGTTGCAACTGAATTTTTAGTTTTTTCATCATCCACAGAAACGGCGATTAATGTCACACCTGTACTATCAACCCATTGTTGGTAAACATCGTTAATAGAGTTTAATTCTTTTTTACATGGTGCACACCAAGTAGCCCAAAAACTAATAACCACCGGACCTTCATATTTTAATTTAGACGTATTTACACCTTCACCTTCTAAAGTTTTAATATAAACTGTCGGTATTTTTCTTAGGGTAGTATCAATTGTTGGTGTTTGTCCAAAAAATAAAAATGGAATCAGAAATAAGATAGTTAAAAGTGTTTTCATTGTTTTTAGTTTTAAAATAAATACTATTGAGGGTATTTAGCGAGTTCCTCAAACTCTTTGTTGTCAGTAAAGGATTCGAACCAATGACACGTCCATAAATGGATTGCTCTAACCAACTGAGCTAACTGACATACCTAATAATAAAACATTAATTTCATAATGTCAACTGTGGTCCTTGTTGGGGTCGAACCAACCACCTACGGTTTATGAGAACGCCGCTCTAACCGAATGAGCTAAAATACCCTTGATGTCAGGGTGGGATTCGAACCCACAATGAACAACCTTAAAAGGACTCGGCACCGTGCCTCATTACACTCCTGACAAACAACGACTCTTCAACTTTCTACTCCCAGCACCGAGGAATTGTATATAACTTAGCCCGTCTCACCGCTGTATGGGAACTGAAGTTTATCGTCTTTTTCTTATGACAAACATAAAGAATATAAATGATATAAACAATAGTGGTGTCATAATTTTTTTTAGCGGTCCATGCGAGAATCGAACTCGCGGCTCCTGATAGACAGTCAAGAATGTTAGCCACTACACCAATGGACCAAAATTCACACTTTAAAACCGTAGAGGTACAACTTGTGTGTTGTGTTGTTCATTTTATTGTAGTCCCACGGGTAATCGAAACCCGATTTTATGGATGAAAACCATATGTCCTAACCGTTAGACGATGGGACCAATTATGGTACTGAAGACGGGACTTGAACCCATAACCTTGACGATATAAGCGTCCTGCTCTCACCAATTGAGCTACATCAGTATAATTCATGAGGGTGAACACGGGCCTAGCAAGCC
>Ga0194133_10008015_pt1 | contig 12449 bp, 9 predicted proteins | sample TA2KigOf40mmetaG_FD_155448 | JGI IMG/M metagenome (GOLD analysis project Ga0194133, IMG submission 155448) | Freshwater microbial communities from Lake Tanganyika, Tanzania - TA2015055 Kigoma Offshore 40m | ecosystem: Environmental > Aquatic > Freshwater > Lake | place: Tanzania: Lake Tanganyika...
AGATCACCTTCATCATCGGCGGCTCGGGGAGCGGCAAGTCCGTGCTCGTCAAGCACATCATCGGCCTGCTCGCCCCCACGAGCGGGCGCGTGGAGGTGCTCGGGCGCGACCTCAGCGGCGCCGACGCCGAGGCGGTGCGCGCCACGCAGCGCGAGGTGGGCGTCCTCTTCCAGGGCGCCGCCCTCTTTGACTCGATGACGGTGGGCGACAACATCGCCTTCCCGCTCGTGGAGGGCCGGCGCGCCCCGCGCCGCGAGGCCCGCGCGCGCGCCGCCGAGGTGGCGGAGCGCCTGAGCGTGGCGCACCTGCTCCGCCGCTTCCCCGACGAGATCTCCAACGGCGAGCGCAAGCGCGTGGGGCTCGCCCGCGCCCTGGTCACCCGCCCCCGCATCATGATCTACGACGAGCCCACCACGGGCCAAGACCCCGTCATGATGCGCCGCGTGGACGACATGATCGTGGAGGCCGCCGCCCTGTTCGCCATGACCTCCATCGTCATCAGCCACGACATGTCGTCCACCTTCCGCGTGGCCGACCAGGTGGCGATGGTGTACCAAGGGGAGCTCCTCGCCTGCGGCGCCCCCGACGAGGTGCGCGCCTCCCGCGACCCGCGGGTGCGGCGCTTTATCTACGCGGGGGGCTAGAAGCCCAGCTGCAGCGACACCTCCGGCGCCCACTCCCCGCACGGCGCAGAGGGCGCGCAGGAGAGCGGGCGCATGTAGCGCGCCCCCCCGCTCAAGAGCCCCGCCCCCCCCACGCGCAGCGCCGCGCCGAGGCGCGCGCCCACCGCGTCGGGGGAGGAGAGCGGCAGGTCGATCCAGACGCGCTGGTAGAGGACGCCCGCGTAGGGCGCCACGGGGTGCAACGCGTAGGCGTAGTAGGTGAGGCCGGGGGCGAGCAGGTAGCCGCTCGGGAGGGCGGAGCGCGACAGCCAGTACTGCGCCCCGAGGGAGGCGAGGAGCCCGTCGAGCACAAAGAGCCCCGCCTGCGCCTGAATCGTAAAGAACTCCCCCCCGTTGAGCTGCGCGCGCCCGGCGCCGAGCGAGAGCTGCGGGCGCCCCTGCGCGAAGGGACCCACGGTGAGGCGCCGTCGCGCCGCCGCGCGCGCCCGCCCGCGCGCCGCCTCCGCGCCCTCCTCGGCGCCCCCCTCGGCGGCGCCTTCCTCGGCGGCGCCCCCCTCGGCGGCGCCCCCCTCGGCGGCGCCCTCCTCGGCGGCGCCCTCCTCGGCGGGGAGCTCTGCGCGCGTCACGCGGGGGGCGGCGCACAGGGCGGCGCACAGGGCGGCGCGCAGGGCGGCGCGCGGGGCGGCGTGGGGCGCGGGGCTCACGGGGCGCCCTCGCCGAGGGCGCGGAGGGCGGCGCGCACCTGCGCGAGCACGGCGGCGCGGTCGGCAGGCTGGCGCACGAAGTCGAGCGCGTCCATCTCGATCACGATCTTGGGGGAGGCGCCGTAGCGCTCAAACCAGGACTCGTAGAGCGCGTGCAGGCTCTCCATGTAGGCGCGCGGGATCGCCTGCTCCTCGGGGCGCCCGCGCAGGCGGATGCGGTCGAGCAGCGTGTCCACGTCCGCGCGCAGATAGATCATGAGGCTCGGCGGGGGCAAGAGCTCGCGGAACTCCGCGTAGAGCCCCTGGTAGGTCCTGAACTCGTCGTCGAGCATGTGCCCGCTCCTGTGCAGGTGCTCGGCGAAAATCTCGGCGTCTTCGTAGATCGTGCGGTCTTGAATCATGGGCGCGCCGCCCGCGAGGAGGCGGCGGTGGGCGTTGAACTTGTGCACCAGGAAGAACACCTGGCTGTGGAACGCCCAGGCGCTCATGTCGCCGTAGAAGCGCTCAAGGAAGGGATTCTCGAGGTTGGGCTCGTGGAAGGGCGCCACCCCGAGCTCTTGGCTGAGGAGCTGCGTGAGGCTCGATTTGCCCACGCCGATGTGGCCTGCAATGGCGATGTGCTGAATCATCGATGCGTCTCGTCTCGTCTCGTCTCGTCTCGTCTCGTCTCGTCTCGTCTCGTCTCAGGGCGCCGCGCAGCGGAGGGGCTCGCCCTCCGCCGGGGCGCGGCACTCGGCGCCGGCGGGGCAGGTGACGAAAGGCACATCGAGGGCGCACGCGCCCCCGAGGTCGTACTCGCCGCGCGCGCGCAGCTCATAGGGGCCCGACTGCGTCCCAAAGCCGTCCACGAACAAGAAGGTGTCGCCCGCCGGGGCGCGCACGGTGAGCACGCTGCTGCCCCCCGGCCCGCGCACGCAGGCGAGCTCCGAGGGCGCGGGGGCGCAGCCGGGCTCGGCGCAGGGGAGCGTGGGGCGGCAGGCGGCGCGGGCGTAGAGCACGGTGGTGAAGGGGGCGCCGCCGGCGGGGCCGAGGGCGCCGCCGAGGGTGTCGAGGGTGAGGGTGGCGGGGGCGGCGAGGCGGACGCGCCAGATCGCCTCCGGGGCGCCCCCAAAGGAGCACGAGCCCACCTGCGTGCCCGTGAGCGTGGCGGTGTTGCCCTGCACCACGCCCGAGGGGGGCAGCGCCGGCACCTCTAGGTCGCAGGCGCTCTCCTCGGCGTCGTCGGAGGCGGCGACGCAGCCGTCGTCGGCGCGGAAGTCCACGAGCCCGTCGCCGTCGTCATCGACGCCGTTGGCGCAGGCGGGCAGGGGGGCGGGGTCGTCCTCGGAGAGGTCGCTGAGCGCCTCGCAGCCGGGGTCGTTGGGGTAGTCGCTCACGCCGTCGGCGTCGTTGTCGCGCCCGTCGCGGCAGGCGGGCTCGTTGTACTCATCGCCGTCGCCGGGGGCGGCGCAGCCGGGGTCGCGCAGGTCCACGAGCCCGTCGCCGTCGTTGTCGCAGCCGTCGGCGCAGGCCGCCTCGGCGCGGTCCTCCGTGGGGTCGTCGGGGCAGGCGCATGAGGAGTCGGCGAGGCCTGCGCCGCGGAAGTCCGCGCGCCCGTCGCCGTCGTTATCGAGGCCGTCGCGGCAGGCGGGCAGCTCTAGGTCGTCGGCGGCGGACTCGCAGTCGGGGTCCTCGCCAAAATCAAACAGCCCGTCGCCGTCGTCGTCCACGTCGTTGGCGCAGGCGGGGGGCGTGAGCGGCGCGCGCTCGAGGTCGTCGGCGGCGGCGTCGCAGCCGGGGTCGCTGGGGTAGTCAGCGCGCCCGTCGCCGTTGTTGTCGAGGCCGTCGGCGCACTGCGGCACCACGCAGCGGCTCACCCCGTCAGCGGCGGGCAGGCAGGCGGCGCCCTCCTCGCAGCGCCAGGTGAGCGCGCCGTCGCAGCGGGCGCCGGCGGCGAGGCGGGCGTCGAGCTGCACGCGCCAGACGCCGCCGGCGGCGAGGCGGCTGTCCACAAAGAGGAACACGTCCTCCCCAGCGGCGCGCGGCCCCACGCGCAGAGGGGTGACGCCGCTCGACACCGAGCACGACAGCTCCCCGCCGCGCGGGGCGCCGGGGGCCGGGGCGCAGGCGTCGCGGGCGTAGAGCGCCACGGGGACGTCGCTGTTCTCGCTGGTCACCGCGAGGGAGGCGAGGGGGCGGTCAGGCTCCACCCGCCACACCAGCAGGTCCTCGGGGCCCTGCCCGCCCCCGCAGGAGCCCGCAAAATCATTGGCGGCGCCGCCCCCCGCCCCCGGGTCGCTGTTGCCGCGCGCGCTCGTGAAGCCCGACACGTCGCGGAAGGCACGCCGCGCGCAGGGGTCGTCCTCGGTGGGGTCCGACGCCGCCGAGCAGCTCCCCGCGTCATCGGGGTAGTCCGTCAGGCCGTCCTGGTCGTTGTCGAGGCCGTCGGCGCACTGCGGCGGCGGGCTCGGGTCGCGCTCGCGCAGCCCCGAGGGCGACAGGCAGCCGGGGTCGTTGGGGTAGTCCGTGCGCCCGTCTTGGTCATTGTCGAGCCCGTCGCCGCAGGCGGGCGGGTTGAGCTCGCTGGCGTCGGCGGGGTCGGCGCAGCCGGGGTCGGCGGCGTCGATGTAGCCGTCTTGGTCGTTGTCGAGGCCGTCGGCGCACTGCGGGTCGGGCGCCTCGCGGTCATCGGCGGCGGCGGCGCACTGCGGGTCGGCGGGGTGGTCGGTGCGCCCGTCGCGGTCGTTGTCGAGGCCGTCGGCGCACTGCGGCGGCGCGGGGGGGTCTTCTTCGCCTTGGTCCTCAGGCGCCGTGCAGCCGGGGTCGAGGGGGAAGTCCACGCGCGCGTCCTCGTCGTTGTCGAGGCCGTCGGCGCACGCGGCGGGGGCGCACACCGCGCCGGGAGTCCCCGGCGCGCCGGCGCAGGCGCTGCCGCGCGGGCAGCGGAGCGGGCCGCCGTCGGGGGGGCAGGGGTCGCCATTCTCCACCCCCGCCTCCACCGTCAAGACCACCAGCCCCTGCTCTTGGGCGTAGCCGTCCACGACCACAAAGTAGTCGCCGAGGGCGGGGCGGTCGAGCTGCACGGCGCTGCTGCGCCCGCCTCCCGCGTCGTCGTTGCACGCCACCTCCGCCGCCGGGTCATCGCAGGCGCGGCGCACCGACATCAGCGTGTCAAAGCCGCTGCCGGCGGTGCTGAAGTAGAGGTAGGAGACGGGCTGGCGCAACGTGAACACGAACACCTGCTCGGGGGCGTCGTTGCTGCGGCACGCCTCAAAGCGCGCCGGGGCGCCCTCGCTGCTGGCGACCGCGCGGCGGGTGTAGCTCACGTCGATGGCCTCGTGCCCCGCGCACGCCCCCTCCTCGCTGGGGTCCTGCGGCGCGCCGCACGAGAGGTCGTCGAGGTCCACGTCGCCGTCGCCGTCATTGTCGACCCCGTCCTCGCAGGCGAACGCCGCGGGGTCTTCCTCCTCGGGGTCGTCGGCGCGCGCGCAGCCGGGGTCGCGCGGGTGGTCGGTGAGGCCGTCACCGTCGTTATCGAGGCCGTCTAGGCACGCGGGGGGCGGCGCCATGTCGGGGGCGTCGAGCGCGGCGTCGGGCGCGGCGTCGGGCGCGGCGTCGGGCGCGGCGTCGGGCGCGGCGTCGGGCGCGGCGTCGGGCGCAGCGTCGGGTGAGACGTCGGGCGCGGCGTCGGGCGCGGCGTCGGGCGCGGCGTCGGGGAGCGCGGCGTCCGGGGGCGACGAGTCTAGGGCGCCGCCCGCCGCGCCGCGGGGGTCGTCCGCGTCGCACGCCGCGGTGGAGAGCGCCGGCGCGAGCGAGAGGGCGAGGGCGATGGCGAGGCGGCGGCGGGGGCGGCGTGTCACGGTGGGTCTCCTCGGGGGGCGTCCTCTCAGGGGGCGTCCTGTGCGCTCGTGGGGGATTATGCTATAGCGGAGCGGCGACGCAGCGTCTAGAGGACTAGAGCGCCGCGGGGGAGATGGGGGAGGAGGTTGCGCCCGCGCGACAAACGCTCTATTTTACCCTGTACCGCAGCGTGGTCCCCCGCAGAGGGGCACGGCAGAGGAGCGGCAGAGGAGCAGCCCCTTGAGCACACCGCAGAGCGCCCCGCTCGCGCAGAGCCCCCCGCCCGCGCCCGTGGTCGTCGGCATCGACCTCGGCACCACCAACTCGTGCGTGGCGGTGATGATCAACGGGCAGGTGGTGGTGATTCCCGACGAGGCGGGGCGGCGCCTGCAGGCGTCGGCGGTGGCGTTCTTGGAGGACGGGACGGTGGTGATCGGCGAGGAGGCCAAGCGCGAGCTCACGCGCGACCCGCGCAACACGGTGTTCTCCGCCAAGCGCTTCTTGGGCTGGCCCTACGACAGCGACGAGGCCAAGCGCCTGCGCGCGCAGCTCCCCTACCGCGTGGTGCGCGGCGAGGACCAGAACGCCATGATCGAGGTGCGGGGCGAGCGGTACGCGCTGCCCGAGATCTCGGCGCTGGTGCTGCACCGCATGCGGGACATCGCGGAGCGCTACCTCGGGCGCGAGGTCACCCGGGCGGTGATCACGGTCCCCGCCAACTTCAACGACAGCCAGCGTCAGATGACCAAGCTCGCCGGCGAGCTCGCCGGGCTCGAGGTGGTGCGTATCCTCAACGAGCCCACCGCCGCCGCCCTCGCCTACGGCTACGGCAAGGGCCTCGACGCCTCCCTCGCCATCTACGACCTCGGCGGCGGCACCTTTGACGTCACGGTGCTGCGCGCCTCGGGCAACATCTTTGAGGTGCTCTCCACCTCGGGCGACACCTACCTCGGCGGCGATGACCTCGACAATCGCCTCACGCGCGTGCTGCTGCTCTATCTGCAGAAGCAGCACCCCTTCAACCTCGACGCGCAGCCCGAGGTGCGCGGGTTCGTCAAGCACATCGCGGAGAACATGAAGAAGGCGCTGAGCACCTACGAGCGCGTGCAGCTGACGGAGCGCGTCAAGCTCGCTGAGTACCCCGAGCCCGTGGAGCTGAGCGTGGCGCTCAGCCGCGACCTCTTCCGGGCGCAGTGCGCCGACATCGTGGAGCGCACCTTCAAGATCTGCGACGAGGCCTTCTCGCGCCTCCCCTTCGCCCCGCGCGACCTCAGCGACGTGATCTTGGTGGGCGGCTCCACGCGCGTGCCGCTGGTGCGTGAGCTCGTGGAGCGCTATTTCGGGCGCCCGCCGCGGGCCGACATCGACCCCGACGAGGTGGTGGCGGTGGGGGCGGCCATTCAGGGCGCCATGCTGTCGGCGCCGTTCTCCGTGGAGCACACCCTGAGCAGCCCGCTGCTGCTCGACGTGACGCCCGCCTCGCTGGGGGTGGTGACGATTCAGGGCATCTGCGAGGTGCTGATTCCCAAGAACACGCCGGTCCCGTGCGAGTGCCGCAAGGTGTTCGCCACCACCTCTGACCAGCAGCGCGAGGTGACGATTCAGGTGCTGCAGGGGGAGAGCCGCGCCGCCGCCGAGAACGTCAAGCTCGGGGAGCTCACGCTCGCGGGGCTGCGCGCGGCGCCGCGCGGCGCGGTGCAGATCGAGGTGACGTTCGAGATCGACACAGACGGGCTGGTCTCGATCCGCGCGCGCGACCTCCACACGGGCGTGGAGCAGGCGTCGAGCGTGAAGGTGTCGGCGGGGTACTCGGAGCGCGAGGTGCGCGCGATGCGCGGGCAGCTGTCGAGTCACGTGCGCGCGGCGGACGTGAGAGTGGTGGGGGGCGACGCATGAGCGCGCCCCCCCCCGCGCCCCCCCCCGCGCCCCTTATGACTGAGTCCATGGGCCCCGCAGCGTGGGTGGCGCCCGGCGCGGTGGCGCTCGTGGCGCACCCCATCGAGGCGCAGCGCGCCGCCCTCGGGCAGCTGCTCGCCACCCTCGGCCTCACCCCCGCCCTCGCGACAGGCGCCGCCGATGCCGCCGCGCGCCTCACGCCCCCCGCGCTCCCGCCCCTCGGCTCGCTGTGGGTGCTCTTTGATGAGGGGGCGCCCACGCTGGCGCTCTGCGAGCGGCTGGCGGCGATTCCGCAGCGCGTCTTTTGGGGGGTGGTGGCGCTCGGGCAGGGCGCCGCGGAGGCGCGCGCGGCGCTCATGGCGGCGGGGGTGGACGCCTACCTCTCGTACCCGTTCGGGCGCGACGACCTCGCGCGCCTCGCCCTCTCTGTGGCCCAGCGCCGCGCCCCGGTGAGCGCCTTTGGCGCCCTGCCCCCGCCGCTCGGGACGGCGGTGGACAAGGCGTGGATGCAGCTCGAGCGCGTGGACTACTACGCGCTCCTCGAGCTGCCGCGCGACGCGAGCGCCGAGCAGCTGCAGCAGCGCTTCCACCAGCGCTCGCTCGTGCTCCACCCCGACCGCCACCGCGCGCTCAAGGCCCCCTTCCCGCACGTCTACGACAAGCTCAACGAGCTCTACAAGCGCCTGCTAGAGGCCTACCGCGTGCTGTCGGACCCGGAGCGGCGGCTGATGTATAACGTGGCGCTGGCGCGCGGGGCGCGCCGGTGGGACGAGCGGGTGGAGCTAGAGCTGCGCGAGCTGTCGGCGCGCGCCACGCGCCCCGAGGGGCGGCGCGCGCTCCTAGAGGCCGAGCGCCTGCGCCGCGAGGGCCGCTGGGGGCAGGCGCGGGCGGCGGTGCGGGCGGCGCTGGCGCTCGAGCCGGGGCGCGCGGAGCTGATCGAGCTCGACGGCTGCTACGAGCGCGTGCTGCGCGTCATCGCCCGCGACCCCTCCTGCGCCGCCGCGGCGGCGGTGGGCGCGCCGTGAGCGCCGCCGCGCCGCCGCTGCCCTTTGAGGCGTCGCGCCTGCCCGCGCACCTCGCGGTGATCATGGACGGCAACGGGCGCTGGGCGGAGGCGCGCGGGCTGCCGCGCGCCGCCGGGCACCGCGCGGGGACGGAGGGGGTGAATCGGGTGGTCCGCTGGTGCCGCGAGTGGGGCCTGCGCCACCTCACCCTCTACGCCTTCAGCGAGCAGAACTGGGGGCGCCCGGAGGAGGAGGTGGGGGCGCTGATGTCGCTCTTGGCGGAGTACGTGCGCGAGCAGCGCGCCGAGATTCTGGCGCGCCGCATCCGCCTGCGCGTGATCGGCGATGACCTCGCGCCCAACGGCGCGGGGCGCCTACCGGGGTGGGTGCGCGCGCCGCTGCGGGCGCTCGTGGAGGAGAGCGCGCGCAACGAGGGCATGACGCTCACCCTCGCCCTCAGCTACGGCGGGCGCGAGGAGCTGGCGCGGGCGGCGCGCCTGCTCGCGGAGGACGTGGCGGCGGGGCGCCTGCGGCCCGAGGAGGTGGGCGAGGGGGCGGTGCGCGCGCGCCTCTACGCCCCCGACCTCCCCGACCCCGACCTGGTGCTCCGGACGAGCGGCGAGCGGCGCCTGAGCAACTTCCTGCTGTGGCAGTCGGCGTACGCGGAGCTGTGCTTCTTGGACTGCGCGTGGCCCGAGCTGACGGCGGAGGAGCTCCTCGCCGCCCTCCAGCAGTTCGCCGCGCGCGAGCGCCGCTTTGGGCTCACGGGGGCGCAGGCGCGCGCCGCGCGCGCCGCGCCCTGAGCCCGCCCGCCCCGATCTAGACCAACGCCCCGCTGGGGCTCACCGCGAGCCCGCCGCGCAGCGCGGGTGAGGAGGAGCTGTGCTCACACGAATCATCTCAGGCGTCGTGATGGGGGCGGGCGCCTTTTGGGTCTTAGTCTACGCGCCCTGGTGGGCGTTCGCGGCGCTGGTGGGGCTGATGGGGTGGGTGGGGTGCGACGAGCACCTCCGCATGGCGCGCCCGGGCGTGGGGGTGGGGGGGCGCGCCGCCCTCGGGGCGCTCACGGCGCTCTTGGCGCTCACCCCCGTCCTCGCGCGCGTCACCGGGGCGCCCTCGGGGGCGCTCGGGGGGGGGCTCTGGGCGCTGGCGTTCGTGGGCGTGGCGCTCGCGCACCTCGCGCGCCCGCTCCCCCTCGAGGGCAGCGCGGGGCGGGTGGCGCTCGACCTCCTCGGCGTCTCCTACCTCGGGCTCACGCTGCCGTCGCTCCTAGAGCTGCGCGCGCTCTCGCTCGGCGCGGGGGGGGAGGCGAGCGCGTGGGGGTGGGTGCTCTTGGCGATGCTGGTGACGTTCGGCGGCGACACGGGGGGCTATTTCGCGGGGCGCGCGCTCGGCGGCAAGCTCACCGGCGGGCGCCGCCTGGCGCCGAGTCTGAGTCCCAAGAAGACCTGGGAGGGATTCGCCGGGGGGCTGCTCTTGGGCGTGGGCGGCGCCTTCGCCGCGCGGGCCTGGTGTGAGGCGTGCGGGGGGCTGTCGGCGCTCGACTGCCTGGTCTTGGGGGGCGTGGGGGTGCCGCTCGGGGTGGCGGGGGACCTCTTTGAGTCCATGCTCAAGCGCTCGGCGGGGGTGAAGGACAGCGGGACGCTGATTCCGGGGCACGGCGGGGTCCTCGACCGCATCGACGCGCTGCTGTTTGTGGCGCCTTTCGTGCTGTTCTACGTGCGCGACCTCCGCCCGCTCCTCGCCGGCGCGGGGGGGTGAGGGCTCATGTTGACGCTCATCGCCTTCATCGTCCTCATCGGGGTGCTCATCACCGCGCACGAGCTAGGGCATTTCGTGGTGGCGAAGCTGAGCGGGGTGCGGGTGCACACGTTCTCGGTGGGCTTTGGGCCTGCGATCGTCTCGCGGACGGTGGGCGACACGGAGTACCGCGTCGCCTGGCTCCCCCTCGGCGGCTACGTCCGCCTCGCGGGCATGGCGGCGGAGTTTGAGGTCACGCCCCCCGCGGGCGAGGGGGAGGGGGGGGCCGGGGCGGGGGAGGCGCCGGCGGGGCTGCGCGCCCTAGAGCGGCACGAGCCGGGGTCGCTGCGGAGCAGGCCGGCGTGGGCGCGCGCGCTGATCTTTGTGGCGGGGCCGGCCATGAACCTGCTGCTGCCGTTCGCGCTCCTGCCCCCCGTGTTCTTGCTGTCGCGCGACTACGATGAGGTGTACGGGAGCCTGCTCGGCTCCGTGGACGAGGGCTCCCCCGCCTACGCGGGGGGGCTGCGCGAGGGCGACCGCCTCGTGGCGCTCGACGGGGAGCCGGTGGAGGCGTTCTGGCAGGTGTCGCGGGCGGTGGAGGCGTACGACCCAGCGCGGGGGCCCCTGCGCGCCACGGTGCTCCGCCCCGGGCGCGCGGCGCCGCTCACGCTGGAGGTGACGCCGCGCGAGGTGCGCGAGGGGGAGGGGCGCCGCTACCGGGTGGGGCTGCAGCCCATCTCGCAGTCGCTGACGGTGCTGCCCACGCCGGGGGGGGCGCTCGCGGGGGCGGGGGCGCGCCCCTTCGACACGCTCACGCGCCTCGAGGGGGAGGCGCTGAGCGGCCCGGGGGCGCTCGCGGGGGCGCTCGCGCGCCTCGGGGCGCGCCCCGACCCCGACGCGCCGGTGGCGGTGGAGGTGGAGCGCCTTGAGTCCCTCGGCGACCCCCTAGAGGTCGCCCACCGCGCCGCGCGCGTCACGCTCCGCCTGCCCCCCCCGCGCGAGTGGGCGGGGGCGGGGGCGCCCGCCACGCCCGAGGAGGCGCTCGCGCGCCTCGGGGCGCGCCTGGCGGGCCCCTGCGTCACCTCGGTGGACCCCGGCGCGCCCGCCGCCGCCGCGCTGCGGGTGGGGGACTGCCTCTCGGCGGTGGACGGGCAGCGCCACTCGCTGGCGGCGTTCGTGGACTCGGCGCTGCGGGCGGAGCCGGCGCGCCCCAAGCGCGCCCTCCGCTGGCGGGATGGGGTGGAGGAGGAGGTGGAGCTGCGCCTCGCGCGCGAGGCGCTCCGCGACCCGCTCGGGGGCGAGGAGGAGTACTGGCGCCTGGGGTTCACGCTGGCGGGGCTCTCGCGCGGGGCGGCGCCGCTCGACGGGGCGCTCGAGCCCAACGGGGCGCGCTGGTCGTTCGCGTGGTGGCAGACGCGGCAGGTGGTGGGGTCGGGGCTGCGCCGGACGCTCGAGGCCATCGGCGGGCTCTTTGTGGGGGAGGTGAGTCCGCGCCAGCTGGGGGGGCCGGTGACGATCTTTTATCTAGCGGGGCGCGAGGCGTCGGCGGGGTGGGAGCGGTTTATGTTCTTGATGGTGAGTCTGAGTCTGAGCATCGCGCTGATGAATCTGCTGCCGGTGCCGGGGCTCGACGGGGGGCACATCCTGGTGGCGCTGGTGGAGCTGGTGACCCGCCGCGCCCTCCCCCTCCCGGCGCGCCGCGCGCTGCTGGTGGCGGGGTCGCTGGCGCTGGTGGGGCTGATGCTCTTTGTGCTGCTGAATGACCTCGCGCGGATGTGGCAGCTGAGTCAGGGCTAACGCAGGGCCGCCGCTCACGGGGCGGGCGGGGGGTGGCTGCTGATGTACAGGTGCTGCACCTGCGCGCCGGAGTGGTCGCGGTCGCTCCCAAAGCGCTGCGCGTAGGAGAAGGGGCGCGCGTGGAGGTGGGCGGCGGCGTAGGAGTCTCGGTAGAAGGGGTGGTCGGAGTGGACGAGGAGCCAGCGCGCGGGGGTGGCGGCGAGGGCGCGGCGCAGGCGCTCGTGGAGGCCGCCGGAGCCGTCGCCGGCGGCGTAGCCGAGGCGGTCGAGGTAGGGGGGGTCGAGGAAGAGGAAGTCGTCGGCGGTGGCGCTCGCCACCGCCTCGTCGAAATCGCCGCGCGCGAGGTCGGCGCCGCGCAGCAGCTCGTGGTGGGGGCGGGCGAGGGCGCACGAGAAGCGCCGGTAGTGCCCAAAGGGGACGTTGAACTCGCCGCGGGCGTTGTAGCGCTCCATGCCCGAGAAGCAGAGCTGGCGCACCGCGATGTAGGAGAGGGCGCGCGCGAGGTCGGGGGGGGCGCCGGCGGCGTCGGGGGGGAGGGGTCGGTTGATGGCGTCGCGCGCCTCGTAGAAGGCGCGGGCGAGGGCGTCGTGGTCGAGCGTCTTGAGGTGGTCGACGCGGGCCTGCAGCGCGGGGTAGGCGTCGGAGGCGACGGCGCGGTACAGGTTGATGAGGTCGCCGTTGACGTCGCGCAGCACGGCGGGGCGCGCGAGGTGGAAGGCGAGGGCGGCGCCGCCGCAGAAGGGCTCGATGAGGCGACCCGTGAAGGGCGGGATGAGCGCCGTGAGGGTGGCGAGCTCGCGGCGCTTGCCGCCTTGGTACTTGATGATGGGCTTCATGCGGCGGGGCTCCGTCTGCTTTACTTGGGA
>Ga0194133_10008016_pt1 | contig 12447 bp, 4 predicted proteins | sample TA2KigOf40mmetaG_FD_155448 | JGI IMG/M metagenome (GOLD analysis project Ga0194133, IMG submission 155448) | Freshwater microbial communities from Lake Tanganyika, Tanzania - TA2015055 Kigoma Offshore 40m | ecosystem: Environmental > Aquatic > Freshwater > Lake | place: Tanzania: Lake Tanganyika...
ATTGTTGTCAGTTTACTACATAAGCAATCTTTTCTTCAAATTCAATATTAAATAGTTTAATTTAAAGAAAATTATAGGTGCTATGAAATCCACCGAATCATGATTTGTCGAATTAACCTTTGATTAAATTTACAATTCATCAAATAATTTTTTTTACCAATTATCAATATTTGTCCCAATGATTTTTTACCGCAAATCTTTGATCTACCATTTCAAGAATAGTAAATTTTGGTCATGACAAATTGGCCAAAAAAATTATGAGCTTAAAACGCCGAGCTTCTGAAAATTATGCCGAGCTTCTGAAAAATACGCAGAGTTTCTTAAGAATAAGCTGAGCTTGGCCAATACCAACGCTGAGCTAGACCAAAACCAATGCTGAGCTTTGACATTCAAAAAATGTAAAATTTCTTTGACAATTGATAAATTGATCAGATCAAATAGCCTCCTTATTTTCGAGAGTTCAATTTGGTTTGCCTCCCTCCATGATCACAAGTTTAAGTCTTGACCACCCACTTAAATTCTTTTAAATGCTCTCCTCTATAGTGATCAGTGATTCTTTTAAAGTTGAAAACTATCATTGTGGATTTATATTTATAAGACTTTGTTACAAAATAAAACCTTTAAAAATGAAAAGAGGGCTGACATTAACACTTAAACTTTTTGGAGGGGAGGTCAATCAAATTGAACTCTAAAAAAGATGGAGGTTTCTTATTCAAATATGATCAATTGTCAAGAAAAAGTAAAAAATTCGTATCAACAAAAAATTTAAAAGTGATCAATGTAAATCTTTCAAAGTTTAAGTAAGACAATATCGATTGAACTTATATTCATTTATTAATTCAACTTTGTCTCAAAATTTTCTTTTTACAAATTTAAAGTCAGCAGTCAAAACAAGTAAGAGAGGCCAACCAAAGTGAACTCAACTCACAAAAGAAGATTATTTTATTAAAAGTCGATCAGATCGGCATAATTTCCTAAGCTCAGCATTTTTTTTGCTATGCTCGGCATTTTTTGCTAAGCTCTGCATTTTTCGCTAAGCTCGGCATTTTTTTGGCCAATTTGTCAAGACCCAGTAAATTTGACCTTTGGTCAATTAAAGCAATTTAAGACCCCAGGGTTAGGCCCAGATGATAAGCCCTGAAGGGTTAAGCCCATGAGATTAGGTTAGGTATTAGCAATAGAAAAGACATTGAATCAGACTGAATGGCATTAGTAATTTGATGAATTGTGAATTTGGTAAAAATAGTGATTTGACAAATTGTAAATTCGGTAAAAAAATGTCATTCGCTGAATCCTATTTTCAGTAAAGTCAATTCAACGAATCCTGATTCAGTGGATTTTCATAGCACCAAAAATTAAAACAAAACAATGAAAGTAATATTAGATCATTTAAATCATTAGGGGAATTATATGATGCAAAGATGCTATATAAACTAGTCACTAATTGCAATAACCTAAGCCATCATCATGAGGCTGACTTCGCAATCAGTTTTCTTCTTGAGATTTCCAGGGCGTAAAGCGTTCACCGACCTAAGCAAAAAGAAAGTGGGACTGAACAGCTTCATCAATCGGGCAAAAAGGATCTGCAAAACAATACCTTTTGATTGGCTAGATATGGCAACGGACAAGTTCAACACGACCCTGAAAAGAATGATGCCGATTTCCAAATGAGGACATGACTGCATCAAAAGAGAAATGAAAAATTTCAATCTTTGATAACATACATAGCATCCATACGTCTTTTATAGCCGATCAACATTGCGGTAGTTTTTTCCCCCCGGTGGGGCCAATTATTCTACAATAGGTTTCACAAATAAAATAAAAACAGGGTTTTTCTACCAGAGCACAAACCATGTTGTAAAGACCCCAGGCTGCAATTCTTCCTAGCATAGGCCTTTTTCGCTATCCTTTTAATTTTATTTGTTTTAATTTATTTTAATTTAATTTACTTATTGTATGATTTAATCAATGTGATAAAATTTGTCTGTCATGGTTTATTGAGCTAGACAAATAAATGATACCTACCTAACAAAACTGCTTTAGAATATCTTCAGTTACAAGTTCTGGACCCTCAATTTCCCAGCTGAATTTCAGGATTGCTTGTTTGTTTTGAAAGGGAAAGGGTATTTTAGAAATTTATAGTTTTGAAAAAGATTGAAATGTAAACCTTTAAGACACATTAAATCAGCTTTTCTATATTTTTTGTAAAGATGAAATCCAAATATAAATCAGACTATGTATTTCCCAAACTCTTAAAAACAACCACTTTTGCATAGACCTTGCAGCATGTTTAAAGCCCATTTTAAGCCTCCCCAACCCATGGAGGCAGTTTTATCATGGGCAGAATGACAGTTTTTACTAAACTAATAATTTGTCAAACTACTAAGCAGATTCATGCTATTCAAGCTAGAGACATCAAATTTATGACCACGCACCTCTGCCTGAGTAGCTGGAAGAATTTTCACAATAGTAAATTAATGGTTTACCGACAGCTGAATCGGTCCGGCTTTGCTGGGTCAGCTGTTGGTAAACCACCTCTATCATTTTTAGTCGCTTGCGTGGTCTATGTATTCGATGTCTATGATTCAAGCTCATTCAAGTGGGACTATTTTATTGCTAACCCAACCGCCTGGACCTAGAAGGTAGGCCCAGATGATAAGTCTTGCAGGGTTAGGCCAGGTTAGATTGGGTTATCAATAAAAAAAGCCCAAGAATCTGCTTAGTAGTTTGACAAATATCCCCTGGTGGTTATCCGGCGCGATGACCATTGATCCCAGGAAAGGTTTAAATAATTTGGAGACTGTTTTGTCTAAATTCTCCAATATGACAGTCAAAGATGCTAACCTGCAGGCTCACTACTGGATCAAACATCCATCATCCAAAAGTCTGAGGGTTGGTTGCGTCAAAAGGGGCTACACACTGAGACTGCTCTAAATTTTAGACAATATTCAACAAAGAGACTCATTATTTGGGGATGGCAAATGTAAAATACGGATGGATATTTACTGAGGTCCAAAAATAATTTCATTTTTTTGTACAGCGTCTAGCGAATCAATGTCATGAAGACGCTTTTTTCTGACTAGAATTTTTTGTATTTTTGTGCCAACCCAGGGTCAAGGGTTGCCTGGAGGGTCGTCTGGATTCGAACTCACGACCCTCCGATCCCCAGCCAGTTGCCATGAAAGTATCATTTTTCTGTACTCTTTTTTTTGTTCAGAGAATGGTCTTATCAAATCTTTTGAAAAATAGATGGCTATCGGGCTTGTTTTGTTGAAAATTTAATCAAGTTTTGAAGGTTAAAAACTATTTTAGTTATAACAATAATATTCTGGTCCAGATAGACTCAAGGGATATTTTAGACAATTACCTTTTCAAGAGTCCTAACATCGACATTTGATTATGTTTAGAGTCACTGCTAGAGATGGGCCTTGACCCGATCCGAGAATACTTCTGACCTGCAGTAAATAATGGGCCAGCCAGGCTTTTACCTGGTTATTCTTTGACCCAACCAGAGAAGACTTCTTTTGATCCAAAGATAAAAAAATAAAAAAATTGTCATTTTTGAAGGAAATTTTTGCAGACCCAGAGATGGCTCACCCAACCTGACCCAGCCCAACCAGGGTCAAAAGTTTTGACCAGGATCCATCACTAGACTCGATGAAAAATTGCTGGCTTGACCAGAGATTGAACTGGCAACCCTAGATTAGTTTTCCAGTCCAGGTGCCTTTGACCTCCCATACATGGTAATCCCACCGATGTTTTTGAACTGATCATAACCAGAAAGCTAGCTGGGCAGAGAAATTTTAGGGTCCCTGTACCGGCATGGATTCAGCTGTTGAGAGTATTCGCTATTGGCAAAAGATTATATTTATGTACAAATTTTATGTTTATTTTTGAGGGCCAATAGATACCCAGAATTATAACATAAATCGACACTTTTGCCAATAGCGAATACTCTCAATAGCTGAATTAATGCCGGTACAGGGACCCTGAAATTTTTGATGTGCGCTAACCTTATATATCACCTCTCTGGTCATAACACTTACATGTGATATATATTGACAATCATCTGAATGGGTTAGCAATATGACTCTCAAATACCAAGAGTAGAGCTGGACTGGAATTTTAAAAACATTTCATAGCTGTAGCTAGCAAGGTAAATTCATAGAGATTTGATATAAATAAAGGGAGAAAGGGTCATAAAAATCAATTTGGGTTTATATACAGGTTTACCAACAGCTGACCCCACCTGAGTCACACGGATTCAGTTGCTGGTAAACCAAAAATCACTGCCGTGGAAATCTTTTCCTGCAGAGTAGGCAGAGAGGCCCAGTCAATGTATTTAATGTCTATGGGTAAATCTTAAACAGTAGAGTTATCATAAGAGAAGAAACTGACAGTAATATTCTGGCTTTAAAAGTTCTTGGAGGAAAATTCTATAGCACTAGGCCTTCCATTACAATTTAAAGCATTATTTAAGAAAAATTACTCTTTTAAAAATCAGTTTTTCAAAAGCTGTTCTAAAATTTCAATTATCAAACAATATTGGATGAAAATTTTTGGAATTGTAAATGTTTGAAAAGAAAGCTCTTGTTATTTTTTTGCTTATCAGTTACAAAGGATTGGCCAGAAAGTTCTCACAACTTTTCAAAGTTTCTTTGATGTGGCACCAGGAGCTAAAATAAATAGGTTTCTTGAATTTCCTAATTTATTCAATTTTTGAGACAAGGAAATAAATAGGTTATGATAAACGTTAATTCTTCAGTTTCAAAAATATTATAAAGCATGAAACAAACATAATTTCTTTAAAAAAACCCGTCCATTCAATCTAATTTGACTTGTTGTTTTTTAACAAAAAATTACAATTACAAATAAATCCTAAGATAGAAAACTACCCTAAAAGTTCAGATATGCTCTCCATATGGCATAATTTTAAACATAAACAGATTAAAAGGGGGAACTTATATAAATGAAATGTTCTTTAGTTGTAAGAATGTAGCTAATCTTTTTGGGCATTGGACGTGAAATAATCTAAATTAACTTTGCTTGATGAATGAGATGCCAATGCCCTTTGCTTTTTGATCCATGTTAGTTCTTGAAGATAGGATATGCATCTGAGAACCCCAGAGAATAATTTTGAAGATGTTTCCACTTGATACTTGGCAAGAATATATCTTTGCATCATGGCAATCATTTGCTCCCTTAAGTGAACAACTTCTTTCAGTTCCGGAAAGTCGGTGTCTTCCGGATTGACTGTAAAGAGCAAGATGTAGGACAAGATTTTGACAAGGTCTATGTCAAATGAGACAGACACTCCAACCTTCTCCAGCAGTTCATTGTATCTCATTTCTGTTTCATCATTGCCAACTTTTTGAAGTGAGTTAAAGGTTGAATAGTCAATTCTCTGAAGGGTGGTTGTTTTAACTGCAGATGTGACCAAATTCATAGCTGCAACCAGGTCATCAACACCCATAGAGATGAGGATCTGGTCCAGACCACCTTTTCGTTTTTCAAAGAAAACTGCTCCCCTGAGTGAGACTATTAGATCAGCATTTTGCTTCAGAAGCATACTTTGGACTTTGCAGGGAAGGTTGATGAATGAGTCCAAACCTTGAGCAACTCTTGTCACTCTTTGAATCATCAAGCGATAAGCTGTCATAGTTGCATTTGGAGACAAGGGAATCTTGAAAACAGAACTCATTACCATCTCCTTGATGAGTTCTTCGCCAAAGCTAATAGATTTATAATAAGTGTCATGAAGTTGTGAAATACACTGGATTTGAGAAAACTCATCAATTGAGACTTTAGGCAGGTAATTAGCCATGGGGAAATCTCTCCTTGGACAAACTGATGATTGATCTTGTTCCCATTCTTGATCTTCATGCTGCTCCTCATAGGGACTTTCTTCTTCTCTATTTTGAGGATAGCTTTCAACCATTAAGTTGAGTGGCTCCACCAAACGTTTGTCTTGCTCAAAACGAGGTGGGAATAGGGCTTCGTCGTGTTGGAATGTCGAAGAAAAAGTTGAGGTTGGGGTGTTTCCAAATCTCTGAGTTGGATCAGATTTTAAGCTGAAGCCCATAGCAAGGTTTCCAAACATAGGCAAGGGATCTCCATCCATTTCTAGTTTAATAGTTGGGGGCGAGTTGGATGAACTCAATGAGTGAAAAGTCTGATTTGGGCTTGTTCCTAGGCGATTGGGCAAAAAATAATTGGCCTCGTTGTCAGTATCAGCTTCTCCTCCATACCCGTTGGATGAGTGAGGACTGTATTGATCCCACTAAAAAAAGTACAAAATAGAATTTTAATTTAGGAGGACAACAATTGATCAATTTTCATACTTGATCCGGACTAAAACGTTGATTTTGTTCTTGAGCCTCATCTACATCAATTTGCTGATTTTGAAGCTCGCCTCTTTCACGTTGCTTCCGGAATCTGTGAAAACGCTCTTCTTCAGAGAGAACCCAATTCGACTTCATACCTATCTTGATGCATTTTTCAAACCTGAAAGGTAAAAATTCAACATGAAAGGGATCTGCTGAAGCCTGAGAATTGAGATTTGTCGGTTCTATTGAGCAAACTTTACCATCCAGATTGAAAATCAGTTTAGGCGCAACAAATAAAAATAAAACCAGTTCACAAATATTTGAAGCTTTGGAAGGGCTTCAACCAACTCAAAATTTAAGATTTTGCCAGGATCAATCACTTGGAATATTATTTCTCACAACAGTTAGCTGTTTCTGAATTTGAAAGATTCATACTTTCATTTATGAAATGATTATAAAAAATTGTAATCTATAAAATTTAACAAACTATAATCAAGAGTTATTTTTTTGCATTGTGTCAAAAGAAGATAAAAACAATAATTTCTAGATTACCTGCACTTCTGACAACTTTTTCTAGACTTGAGTGTTATATCACAATCACTTTCCTTCCGACATCGGTAAGCTTCAGAAGAATGATTCTAAAGTACAAATAATGTATTGCTCATTTTTCTTTACATCATAGCTGAGTCAGTGCATTTTTCTTAATAGAAGCAGAGCAAGATATACCTGAATGGATCTTCTGAAAAATGCTCTGCAAGAGAAGCACGTTACAGCTCCATAATGAATGTGAATGGCAGCTGGTTCATCACACACTTTACACTTCTCTGTTCTGGAAATCAAAGGGTTGGGGGTCTCAGCATTCTTGTGAACTTTTCTTTTTTTTGCTGGTATTCCTTCAGATGACATCCCTTCCTCCATTTTCTGATGTGAACTATCAAAGTTTGAGAAAAATCTTGATATTTGATTGAAAAAAATAAACGTTGTCACAAAAGAAATCTCACAACTAAACCAATTTCAAGAAACCTTTCATTCCAAAGCCCTATTTCAAAATACCAGAACCCATTATTTTTCAAGCTTGTTCAACTCTTGACTCACTAAAACAGGTTTTTTCGTGCCAACTATTGATAAAAACCAATCTCTAAACATCATTTTTATTATTTACTCAGAGAGCAGTTTCTAAAAAAGTCTTTACTTTATATTCATCAATAAGGGTTAAATGAAGAAAATGTGCTTTGGGGTTGATATTTCAAAAAAAGAGTAAAGATAATATATACCATTAAAAAAATTTATTTTGATAGATTATTTCCAAAAACGGTAAATCAAAAAAAAAGGAGTCACTTGATTCATAGTAGAGCTAAAAGTGTTACTTTTAAAAAAGAAAGCATTAGATAGTAAATAAAAGACCTGACACTTGGAAAAAGTCAGCAATTCATTGAAAAAAGGATTATTTGTATTGAACTTTATGCAAAAAAAAGTACTTTTCATATCTAAAAAAAAGAGGAAATCTGAATGTAAATGTAAAGTACAATTACCTGGATGGTCAAACACTGTGGCAAAAAGATGTTGAAAAAAATGGAAATTTCAATGTAAGTGTTAAACACTTTTTATTTCCTCATTAAGAAATATATGTTAAACTGATTTGATCTTGTTTCAAACTGCCTTTGGAGAAACAAGAAAATCTCTTTTTTTTTTTTTTGGTTTTTCCGCATGTTCATGCAGATAGAGAAACACAATTTTTTTTTTGTTTTTGTTTCCTTCCGTCGCCGTCGTCGCTTCTCACGCGGCTCGCCCACACGTCAATCTAAGAAAGGCGGCCCTTGCCGACCTTGGCTTCATTCACGGGCGCGCGCGCACCCTATACCAGACCACAACGTTTCTAAGGGAAACGTACTTCGAAACTGCCCTGACAGGCCTCACAGTACAAATTCACGGAGGGAGAGAACAAATTTGACGAATCATCGACAGCGAAAGACGCTCGCCTCTCCATAATATTCTGTGTCGACCTTAAAAAGTCTGAAATTGAGGACACGCCCTTTTGTGATGACGTCGACGCTCCGCTCTGCAATATGAATCTGGCCATCAATAGCTTCTCTTACGGACGGACTGCCTTATTCGTTTGATAACAAAAGTTTTAGTAATTTTTTCATAGTATCTACAATGCACACTCTTTATTGGATTAAGTAACCGAGTGGTAACGGCGTCCGGCTGGGAATATGAGGATCTGGGGTTGGAACCCCGCTGGGCTCTGGGCAACATTGGACCCCGGGTTGCCAAAAAACAACAGATAATTCCCAGCCAAATAGTGTGCCTTTAATGAAAAAATTTGCAAGGCGTACTTGAAAAAATAAAAAAACCAAGGGTCTTTCAACATTCTTTGAATGTCTTTGAAAATTTTAATTAAGAGATCTGTTATATAATAGAATTGCAATTAGAGATGGGCCCTGACCCGACCGGAGCTTACTTTTAACCCGCAGTAAATAAGAGGCCGACCCGGGTACTTGGGTACTTTCTGACCCGACCCGAAGAGATTTTTTTTGACCCGAAGGGCAAAAATTGAAAAATTTGACGTTTTTGGGGGAAATTTTCCAAATTCAAACCCAAACCACAAATGGCTGACCCGACCCGGCCCGAGCCACAAAAAATTGACCCGACCACTAATTGCAATAAATATTTGGGATATATTCACAACACAAACTCATTTCAAGCTTTCTTTCATATTCACACTGAAGTACCATGCAAGGCGTTACATGTTTTTCACAAACAAAGACTTCCCGAAGGGAATTCTCCCACCAACATTTTCCGCATTCTGATTTTTTATTGTTAGGTTAGGTCAGCCGATGCTCTTTTTGGAATAATGCATTTGAGGAAATTGTATTTGGGGAAACCTCATTTTACCATTTTCGTGAAATCTTCTATTGTGAAAAACACGTAGCGCCCCACTCAACAATAGCTTAATTGCCATAAACAATTGACACATTTCTTCAGAAAGCAACCAAAGATTGTTTTGTTTTAGGATTGCAGTCACATTGATCGGTCCCAAGGTCCTATGGACGGCATACCATTTAATCAACAAACAGTTTCATATTGATTCAATCTTTAATGGGAAGGTCATCACACGTTATAAGGTTCCTGCTCGGAAGGTCTACCAGACGTTCTTTGTTCAGAGCACTTCAAGCTTTTACGCTTCTGAGATTTACTGCTCTTGCTCATCTTAGAGCTTCTTAATGATTACAATTAAGTAGACATGCTTTTTTTGCTAAAGGAAAAATGCAAAACCCACAAACAAACAAGTGGGCTCTTAACAAACAAACAAATGCATGTCAATTGTCATCTTTGCATGTTTGACATCAAATACCTCAGCTTCTAGACAAAATTTCAAAAATCTGGTCGGTAACTTGATAGATAAGGGTTTAAGCTATCTTCATGCAAAAAATTAGCACTCTGGCTTTAAAACCAAGGGAGCCTTATAGGTGACAGACAGAAGGACATCAAAAAATTATTTGACTTTCATATTAAGCCTTTAATAGTTGTTTCCACAATTTTAAATCTAGAGAAAAGTTTATAAAATAACATTTATTGTCTAAACATTTAGTTAAAAATGAAATTTTTAAACTTTTCTTTAACTTTAAGATTGGGGGAGCTATTAAAGACGTAAGACAAAAGTCGAATAATATTTTTTCCAACCCTTAGCCATATTTCTAAACTCACTCGCTTTGCGCTCGTCCGTGGATAATTTATGAATCATAACTTTACAGCCCTTAGTTGCCTTTGGAAAGAAAAAAACATGAAAGTTTTAAAATAATTTTTTTCAATGATTTTGGGTAAAGTAGTGCCTGTTCTGAATAAAATACATGACCTTTTCCTCCCTGTTCTGAAGAGGTCTATGATCCAGTAAAGCTAGATAGAGAAGAGAGAAACAAAAAAAGGGCAAGCAAAATGTGAGAATGAAAGCGATTTTTCCACTTTCGGGCCAGCCTCAAACTGTACTTTGAGCCCGACCGGATCGACTTGATCCGTTCGAGGCTGTTGGACTTTATACAAAAAGTCAGAAAAACGAAAAACTTTTTCTACATCTAATAAATGCTTTTGAAAAATGCCAATAAAAATCTTGAAATTTTAGATAATTCAACAAATCGTTGCATGTCAAGGTATGAAAATTAATGAAATTACAACCGAAAGAGTATCTTCAGTAACGTACCTTTGATCACATTAAGAGATAGCAGCATGAAAAAAGTCTTGAAATATGATGCTCAAAGTACCCTTTTCATCAAAGAATTGGGCAAGTTGATTTGATCAAATATGTTTCAATGGATGCAATACATTCCTCTCTAAAAATATGTTAGAGGAAAAGTTGGGCATTTCCTACAGATTTGTTTTGTCTACAAATACCAAGATAAACTAGAAAAAAAACCAAATAACTTATCATGAATTCTAAAAATACTTTTCAATTTAAAAAGCCTTAAATATTCACAATTATTTTACAATGTTACTAAAAGGACTAGAAACACTCCATTTGCTGACTCTGAGAAAAATTGTTCAAAAAAAATTCTTGGTTTGTGTGATATTTTATCAATCATAAACAGAGCTCTAAGAACCTCAGCTAAATATTCAAAGGAAACCATTGTAATGGATGCAATATGCAAGTGCAAAGAATGCCATAACCCTGTACAATCAATCCACTGGACCACCACTCACCAATAAACTCAAAGAGTGCTCCTACATAAATGACAGACGACCCAGAATGGCAACCATTATTGACCGATCAAAGCTACAGATAGGAAAGTAGAGCCTCGTAAACAGACTTAATTGTTTAGGAAGGATCAATTTTAACTGGACAAATGGAATAACCAAGGACTCACTAAGAATTAATCTTAAGAAAACATTTATTACCTTTTAAATACTCTGTAAATAACTATTGTACTTTATATTGACACCTTTTTCTCATTTTTTACCAATTACTTCAATTTTTTGACCTTCAACTATCAATTTTAATATTCATTCATCGCTGCGCTGTAAATAATCATGACAATCTTTTTTGAAACTTTAAAAGTTTTTCTTAACATGCGCATTTCGTGACATCAAATAATAATTTCAGTATTAAGTTAACTTAATACTGAGACCCCCCAACTCTTACAAAGATGCAGTTTTTGATTTTTAAAAGCCTATATCGCTGGAGTTAACAAATATACAAATATGAACATGATTTAAATGTTAAAGGTATATACTGTAGATCTAATTAAGACACCAATATTGTATTCATAGGATGTGGAAGGTTCAAAAACTATTCCTGAATAAAGAGTAAAAAACGATATGGAAATGAAAGATTGATCATGTAAATAAAATACATCACATTATTCAGATATTGAAACACTCATGATTAGTTAAAATTTTATGTAATTATTTTTGATCCTATAAAGAGGGAGAGAGTGGCATTTAAATATTTCATCATGCCATCAATTTCAGAGCTTTACATCGTCTTACAGCAAAAAAAATCTATAAATTCTGACTTTAGAGTGATAAGAGCAATTGATATGAAAATATTTTTATGTCATATGTTCCAAATTCTATCACATCATTGATCACATTTCAAGATAAAGTTGACAGTTAATCTTTCATTCCCACACTTTTTAGCAAACAAGTTACCTAATTGTTTCCTAACGGTTCTTTGCGCAAGACATACACACCCTTTATTGTAATCTTTCTTATTACACTCTAGCTTTTCTATCTCATAGATAAATATGTGCGTCTGCCTCTCAGTCAGGTCGGGTGGGTCATCGGTTGCCAATTGATCATCTCGATTGAGAATGGTACCAACTCTGCAGAGTCAGCCCCTGTACTGAATCAGGTGAAACTGGTCCAGATCCCCTGATTGTCCCTCCTTTCCAAAAAAGGGACGCCTACACCCAAATATGAGCGACTTCTGGAACTTTGTGAAGAGCTACTTGATCTTAATTTACATGAAGCCCTCCTCGAGCGTGAACCAGAAAATCTCCCTATGGATGCTGTGACCTCATCTTCTGAGGTTGACCCAGATTCTGCACCTGATTCAGGTTCTTAGGCAAATTGAGCTAATTTTTATTTGAAAATAAACAAATTTTCTTTCTTTTTTGATTTATCCCTT
>Ga0194133_10008019_pt1 | contig 12443 bp, 15 predicted proteins | sample TA2KigOf40mmetaG_FD_155448 | JGI IMG/M metagenome (GOLD analysis project Ga0194133, IMG submission 155448) | Freshwater microbial communities from Lake Tanganyika, Tanzania - TA2015055 Kigoma Offshore 40m | ecosystem: Environmental > Aquatic > Freshwater > Lake | place: Tanzania: Lake...
TAGAATTAACAATAGATTAATGAGAATACTATTAGTAACATTATTTTCTTTATTAACAATGATAGGGTTCGGGCAGTCTGTAACGGCACCCGAACCCAAATCATTTACTATAAACACTGCTGCACAAGATGCTAGTGGTTTCTCTCTTAATGGTTTTAGTTCAACAGCAACTCTATTGTGTGCTATTGGTTTACCAACTGCACCGACAGGAACAACATTTAGTTTAACCACAACAACAGGTCTAACTGCAGCAACCGGTTATACAATGAGTGGTAATAAAACTCGTTTGGCATTTACAGGAACTATGGCAAATATTAATAATGCTTTAGCTACCTTAAAAATAAACACAACCGGAACAGCTGGAACAATTCAAATATCAGTATCGGCAACTGTAAACCCAACTGGGTATTTTTATAATCCATCAAATGGACACTTTTATAGACCAATATCATCGGGCGCAACTTATTCTAACGCAAAATTATTATCATCTCAACAAACATTCAAAGGACAGACCGGATACCTCGTAACAATTACTTCTGCAGATGAAGATAACTTTATTTTTAATAATGTTCCTCAATCAAATATATGGTTTGCTTTAAGTGATGTTGCACAAGAAGGTTATTGGCGAATAGATGCCGGGCCTGAAGCTGGTACATTAATTAAAACATCAAACGGACAATTTGCCGGAAATATAGTAGGTCAATATAATAACTGGGCAGGGGGTGAACCAAATAATGCAGGTGGAGAACACTACGCAGTAACGAAATGGAATGGTTCTCAATGGAATGATTTACCAAATCATGTTAGTTGTGCTTATGTAATTGAATTCGGAACTTGGACTAACCCTGATGACCAAACTTTTACTGATTTTTATTCTAATAGTGTAAACCACTCAAATGGTAATGTATTAAGAACAGAGTTTACTTTTAATTTTGGAAATGTAGTTGATGAAACTAAATTTAAATCTAAAATTAGAGTATCTACCGATAATGTAACATTTACAACAAACAATCCATTTGTTTCTTTAAACGGTTTAGGTAGAGTTAATCTTACTTCACAAATAGATGTACAGCAAATTGGGGGTAGTGGATTTAAAGCAAGTACGACTGGGGGACAAGTTGAATGGTGTGTGATATATAATTATGATGTATCAAATCAAAGATATAGAGTAGGAATAGATAAAAGAGAATTTACCGGTACAAATGTTTTATCATCCGATGTTAATACGTTGCAATTATTTGATTTGTGGAATGGGCCAGTTACTTTTAAATCAGATGATGGGACATGGGCAGAATATTGGATTTATACACCAACACAATTTAACTATAATAGCTCATCATTTTCATCAAAATTAAGACAGGGTAATGGATTTTATGGTGTAAGTGCAGAATTCACATTTGCTCCAAATTTAATGAACAAATATCATAAAGTTTCTATGGATATTACTCAAAGTGATTTAAATTCACTATTGGGTAGTGCGGTAACTGTTGGTGATGTTTATTTGGCATTTAAAGAATTTGCCGATAAAGGAATTTTGGGCAATGAGAGTAAGTATTTTACATCAGGTATTCAATTTGATAACGCGGATGTAAATGAAGATGGTTTATTTGATGAAAGAGATTGTTATTCTTTATTAACACATTTACAAGGAACAACTTCTCTTTGGTCTACAACCCCTACATTGGGAGATGCTATGAAACTTATACCATCGACAACATTTGATAATATTACAAAACAAAATTGGAATACATACGGTAATTTAAAATCATTCGAATACCCATTTACCTTTAATAACGGAATATTAAATGCGTATAGTTTAGATGTAAGTTGGAGGGGTGATATAAATCTTTCACATTCATCACAACCGGCAGGATTTGTTGCTTCGGCTAATAGTTCTATAAATGAAATAAAATCTATGGCAGTTGGCAGTAATTCGGTAGTTGGAGATGTAGAGGCGGATATATTGATGGAAAAAGTAGGAGATAGTATCGTTGCAACCATAATTGTAAACCCCAATGGTAACCAGATTGGTGCAACACAATTTGATGTTTATTTTGATAATTCAATATTGGAATACACTTCAACACAATCTACCACCTCTCAATCATCAAACTTTAGTAGAAATAATGGTTCTTTTATTAGTGTGGGTTCATTAAACACCTCTGGTGGAACGATCTCAAACATAGGGTATGAGATTACCTTTAAACCGAAAACAACCGTTACAAACGTATTAGGATTGATTTCTGTAAAGAGTGTAGAAACACTTAATACATCACTTAATAAAATAAACATAAAAGTGATATAATGAAAAAAATAGGAATTATATTAATATGCTTTATGATTTTTATAACTTCTTGTTACAAAGAAGATATAAATCCTATGCCACAACCTAAACCAATTGTAGATATATTTACTAAATCTGAAACATCCATCTCTAATGGAGAGGAAATTATGTTTAAATTGAATGTTAATGACGTATATATAATAAAATTAGTTGATACACAAACTAATCAGGTTATGAGTAAAGAAAAAATAACTGGCAAAATAGGTGAAAATAAGTTGAGAGTATATACGAAATCACTTCAAAGTCAATATTTATATTTGGTTTTGGAAGATGTTTACAAAAAAGAAATTAAGAAAACAAAAATAAACATAAACTAAAATGAAAAAATCATTATTTTTTGTATTAGTAATAATCACTTTAACCGGATGTTTAAAAGATGATTTACAACCAAATCCATTACCAATACCGAATATATTAGAAATAAAAAATAGTGTTGGTATTAAATTGGAATCGACATTTGTAACATCAGAAGTAAAAATGAACGTAAAAATTAAAACTTCTGGTACATATACTGTAAAAATATTAGATATTACAAATAGAGTAGTATCTAAAGAGTCTATGAGTGTAACTGCTGGTGATAATATATTAAAAGTATATACATCTGCAATACCATCATCGGCGTATAGAATAGGATTATATGATTCTAATAACAATTTATTAGGTATTACAGATTTTAACAAATTATAATAGGAGGGAAGCAAAAATATGTTACTAAAAAGAGGTGATAATAACGATAACGTAAAACAACTTCAAATTAAATTGGGGTTGGAGCCAATAGGAAACTTTGGGCCTAAAACTGAAGATGCGGTTAAAGCATTTCAACTAAAAAATGGATTAAACGCAGATGGTATTGTAGGAGATGGGACGTGGAATAAAATTATGGGTATAACTCCAAAAGTCACTACACCCATTCCACAGGTTTCAACACCTGTATCACAACAAATTGTTACTGCATCTGTTGGAGGATTGAAGTTAGATAAATTAAAAGGACATATTCCTGATTCAGTAATCGCAATGATTCCTGATACTGCATCTAAATTCGAAATTAACACTCCATTAAGATTAGCCCATTTTTTAGCACAATGTGGACATGAAAGTGGTGGATTTAAAGTAACATCTGAAAACCTAAATTACTCAGCTAAAGGTTTAATGGGTATATTTAAAAAGTATTTTCCAAATGAAGCAATTGCAAATGCATATCAAAGACAACCACAAAAAATTGCCAATAAAGTATATGCAAATAGAATGTTAAATGGTGATGAAGCAAGTGGTGATGGATACAAATTTAGAGGTAGAGGGTATATTCAATTGACTGGAAAAGACAATTATACGCAATTTGGTAAAACAATAGGTGAAGATATACCATCAAATCCTGATTCAGTTAGTGGTAAATACGCACTACTTTCAGCAGCTTGGTTCTGGTCTAAAAACGGCTTAAACAAATTATCAGATGGAGGGGCAACTGATGCAGTGGTAACATCAATTACGAAAAGAGTAAATGGTGGAACAATAGGATTGGCAGATAGAATTAAACATTTTAAAGAGTATTATCATTTATTAACATAATTAAATAAGGAGTATAAATGTCAGAAGAAAATGAAAATAAAGGTGGGTTCTTTTCTCAATTAAAGAACCAAATTATAGCAGGAGCAACAGCAATTTTAGCAACGTTGGGAACTATTTTTATGGATGAGGTAAAATCAATATTTGGTATTGGTGGAGATGAAACTGAACAAGTTCAAGGTGTTCAACAAAACAATCAACAATCTCAATCAAATAATCAACAACAAAATGTTATTATTAACGTTCCTCAACAACAAGTGGCACCATCCACTAAAACTGTGGTAATTAAAGAAAAAGAAGTTCCAGCTAAACCTGTTCAAAAACCAAAAGAAAAAGAACAAGAAGTAGATTGGTAATTTAAGTTATTGTAAATAAAGGTTTCATAAATAATTTAAACAAAGGAAAAAATTTATGAAATTTTCAGATTTATTTAGAGATTCAAATGACATCAACGAAAAGTCAGTAGTTGGTTTTGCATCATTCGCCGTTATGGTTATCTTTGCGGCAGCAGATATTGTGACTGGTATTTTAGGTGAACACTTCGTGATTAGTGATACCATTTTTAATTCATTCGTAATTATTACTTTAGGTTCATTCGGTATTGCAGAAGCTGGAAAGATATTTGGCAAAAAACCAGGTGGTAACGAAGAAGAGTTAGGATAAACCAATGAAAAAATTGGTGGGGGTTTGGAAAGATCATGAACAGGTTCTATCTTTCCTATTCATAATAGTATATCTAAACTCATTCTTTTTTATATTTGAAACAGAAATGAGAGATGATTGGAAATATTCCGTAGGATGGTTAATTCAATTTTTTGGATTATGTACATATTATGGTTTAAGAGCTAGAAAAAAAGGTTGGAAACTACCTAAAAGATAGTAAGAGGAAAATTTATGAAAAAAATTATTTTACTTTTAAGTGTTATACTTTTTAGTATAGCATCGTATGCACAAGTAGGCTCAATAAAAGCAGAAACATATCAAGCGGAATTCGAAAAGAAAAAATCGATTGAAGATGTTTCCAATTATAGCGGCAAGCAAATACCTATTGCACTCATTAACATATCCGCTACAGATGAAGTTTATGAAATGTGGCCTGATTTAAAAGATAATAGAATTGGATTGGGGGTTACCAACATGGTAATTGAATATCTTGAATGGACAAATCGTTTTATGTTCGTTGAAGAAAAATCTGAAATCAAAGATAGAATGAAAGACCAATGGGTTGCTTCTCGCAAAGGAGTATCAGAAAATCAAGTGTATGGTATAGGAAAAATTAAATTAGCAAATTATTTCGTTACAATTGAAATTTATGATTTTTCAGTATCAGAAGATGAAGTTCTTTCTTTAAAAGAGGGTTCTAAACAAACACAAACTACACGTTTAGGTTTACAAGTTCGTTTTACTAATGCTACCGATGGAACTTATTTTGTAGGTTCAGGCTTAGGAGAGGCAAATACAGTAAAAACGCAAGAGGGTTTATTAGGATTAGATGTTGAAGAAATAAAATTCAGACAATCCGCAATTGGAGTAACAACTAGAAAAGCATTAGAAACAGCATCTGCAAGAATCGTTGCAAGAATGATACAAAAGGGAGTTTTTTCTAATTAAATGTGTATAAAAAACTACTATTTATATTATTACTAACAATATTAAGTTTTAGTGGATATGGTCAAACCGTATTCACTCAAACTTTTGTTGATAGATGTACAAATGAAGTAAAAGTAGTAACTGCAAATTTTGTAAACGGTCAAGCAACCGTTGCATTTTATAATAGAGTAAGAGTTTTCACCATTCAGGAAGCTACGAATGGAACTCTTCAAGCTTGGTTACAAGAAACTTTTAATTGGTGGTCTTCTTTATCACCCTGTTCAATAGCAACTCAACAAACACAACAAGCTCAACAAACGGCACAGGCAGCACAACAAGCTGCACAAACGGCCCAAGCAGCTGCACAATCAGCGGCATCTGCCGCATCATCTGCAGCCAGTACACCAATACCTACTGTTAGTACACCACCACCACCAAGTACACCACCACCAAGTACGCCACCACCAACATCATCTCAGCCAACAAATAATACATCTACAACTTCAAATAATAATTCTTCATCCAGTTCTTCAAGCAGTTCTTCATCAAGTTCTTCATCTTCGGAAACTAAATCTGAAACAAAAACAGAAACTAAAACTGATGAAAAAAAGACAGAAACTAAAACGGAGGAAAAGAAAGAAGAGAAAAAAGTAGAAGAGAAGAACGAAGAAAAGAAAGAAGAGAAAAAAGAGGAAACAAAAGAAGAAGAAGAAAAGAAGGAAGAAAAAAAGGAAGAAAAGAAGGAAGAAAAGAAAAAAGATGAAAAAAAAGAAAAGGCAAAAATGTTGCCTATTCAACTTAAAGCAGATTTAATGGCAATGCAAAATCCATTAGGTGGATTCAATGGTGCCATGTCTTTTGGATTATCTCAATCATCTATATTTGGTGATGTTTCTTATGGAGCAACATTAATGGTATTTGATAATTTAAAACAGGCAAATTTAGGATTAAGCCGTTCGAAGGTATTTATAAAAGAAGGGTCATATGATGTTGATTGGGTCGAATCTACATCTTTAACCTATGCATATAACTTTGGGACACAATCAGTATCTGGTTCATTTATGCGATTAAAACCTATGGGTAAAAAAGGTACATTTGGTGCTGGTATAAATTATGTTGGAATATTTGGAAAATTAATGCCAGACCCTATGTTTACATTAGGATATAATTTACTTTATACAAATTCGTATTCATTAAATAAAGGAAGATTAATGTATTCTCCCGCCTTTATTATCAATCAAACTCCAATAAGTGTAAACACAAAAAATGTAACACAAAGCAATGCAGATGCAATGTTTATTTTATCAAATTCATTTACTTATAGATTTACAAAAAGGTTTACCTTAAATTTTGGATATACAGCAATAAAATCTACCAATAAATTATTACCTTTAATAAATTCATTTATGATTGGTTCTAAAATTCCTTTTTAATTCAAACTAATTAAATTATGTAAATATATATACTGTTACACATTGTGATTTAAAATTTGTAAAAAAAATATAAATTATATATTATGAAAAAAAATAATAAAAAATTTTTAAGTTTAGAATTATTAAACTTAATATTAGTATTTACTCTTTGTGTAGCTTCAATCTATCAATACATTAAAAAGCCAAAACCGATTGAAATTATAAAACTTGTTGAAAAACAAGTTCCATTTGAAATACATGACACTATTCCTATGGAAGTTGAAATAGAAGTACCGTATGAAGTACAAATTCCAATAGAAGTAGAAAAACTCGTAGAAATTAAAATACCAATATCACCCGATACACTTAAAATTATAAATGATTATCTATCATTAAATCAAATAACTGATACATTAAAATTAGATAAAAAATATGGTTATTTGCTAGTAAAAGATGTTATTTCTCAAAACAAATTAAAATCAAGAAATGTAAGTACATTTTATAATATACCGGATAGAATAGTTGAAATTACACAACCAAAAGTAAATCAATGGTATATTGGATTCGGATATGATTTTGGATTTTCACAATTTTTTAATGGTGCAAATAGTCAAATTTTATATAAAACTAAATCAGATAAAATGTTTGCATTTGAAGCCGGATTTAGAAATAATATTACAAACATTTCAACGGGTGAGGGGAAAATGAAACCATATATTGGAACTTCAATGTTTGTTAAACTCAAATAAAATTTAAAAAGAACAAATTGTATATTTATAGATGAAAAAAACTATATTTATATGAGTTGGAGTAAAAAGTACAAAAAGAGTATAAATTGTTCAAATCCTAAAGGATTTTCCCAAAAAGCTCATTGTGCTGGTAGAAAGGCTAGAAAAAGAGGTGAATCAACTAAATCAAAATCAGTAAACGAAATGAAAATTAGAGATTTAAAAGAAGAAATCAGACAGGTAATTAGAGAAAGAGGTATAAAATCCATACAAAAGGATTATTCTAATGTTGTATCGGACATGGAAAAACATTTAGAATTGTATAAAAAATCCAAAGGTACATCAGAAGAAAAAAAACACATCGAACATCTTAAAGCATTGACAGCAAAAAAGAAAAAATTACAGTCTGAATTAGATAACGCCGTTACTAATCTTTACAAAAACGCAGAATTAAAAGTTGAAGAATCAGAAGATTTAAATGATAGAATTAAAAAGATAAAAAATGGATCAGTAAACGAAGGATTATATCATATCGGTTATAACAAAGGTAGAGGACAAGGTAAAGGAGTTTTTAAAGATTCCTACTCATCATACAAAGAAGCCAAAAAAGAAGTAGAAAAGCTTGAAAAGCAAAGGGGTGGTTCATATAATATGATTGCATATTATGTGGCAGATAAAGATGGTAATTTTGTAAGAGAATCGGTAAACGAAGCACCTGCAAAAACAACTGGTGAAAAAATACAAAGATATAACGATAGAATAAAAAAACTTAAAGATAAAATTTCATCTACAAAAAATTCAGAACAAAAGATGAAGTTTCAAAATACTCTAAAAGGAATACTTCAAAGACTATCTGATATAAAGAAAGATTACGGAATTAAAGCACCTCATAGAGAGGGTGTAATAAATGAATGCTGGGAGGGATATAAGCAAGTTGGAATGAAGATGAAAGGTGGAAAGAGTGTACCAAATTGCGTTCCTGAATCCGTAAACCAATTACCAAAAGGATTTGAGTTAGGTAAAGTTTATTCTAACCCATTTGCTCGTTCTTTTAAATCATTAAAAGAAGAAATACCTGGTGAAGAATATTCAAAAATAGAAGCAGAAGGTTCGGAAGACCACGAAGTTTCTATGGGACAAAATCAATTAGATACTATCATTAAGATGGCAACTGAATTGAAAGCTAAGATGGGTGAGGATGAAAAAGAAATACCAGCTTGGATTCAAGACCACATTTCTAAAGCAGAAAACTATATTTCTCAGGCATCTTCTAATTATCATGAATATGGCAATTCAAACGAATCTGTAAATGAAGCGGCGGATGGTAAAAAAAGATTTATGTTTGATTTTTACAATGATTCAAACCAAAGAAATACTGAAAGAGAAACAAATTATATAACTGATTCATTAGAAAGTGCAATTAGCCAGGCTGAGCACATGTGTAAAGTGACTGGATACAAATATGTTGAAATATATTATAGAGATTTATTTTTAGGTAGTTTGAGAAAAGAAAATGGATATAAATTTATTCAAGGTAGAGGATACACAAAATATAAATCAACATATGAATCAATAAAAGAAGCAAGATTGACGGATATAGTTCGTTCAATTGTAGAAACACCTGTAATTGGTAAAATAGTTTCTAAACACAGAGTAGAAGAAGCTAAAAAAATTAAATACCATAAAACAATAACTAAAGATCAATTTGCCAAAACACAAAAAGATTCCAAAATTATTATAAATGGTGTACACTATCTTATGTTTTATGATGATAAAATAGGTACTTTTTTAGCACCTGTTAAAATAGAAGGATAATATGGAAAATTTTTATTCAGTACTCATCACAGCAGTAACGGTATTAGGTGGAGCATCCGCATTTAGATACTACGAAAAAAGAGCTCAACGAAGAGAGAAAGATGATGATTTTATACGTCATGATTGTAAAGACCGTATATCAAAATTAGAAGCATTGTTAGAAGAAGCATCGAGAGAAAAAAATGAATTAAGAACAATGGTGCTAAATTTGACTAAAGAAGTTGCTGCATTATCAGTAAAAGTTGAATTTCTTACAAAAGAAAATGAAGAGCTGCATAAAAAGGCCTCAAAGACTAAAAGGATTATAAATGGCTAATGATAGCAAGGAGTTTATTTGTAGAAGAAAAAAAGCTTAGAGTTTTTGATTTTGATGATACATTAGTCAAAACAAATTCTTATATCTATATTACCACTAAAGATGGAAAAAGATTAAAACTAACGCCAGGTCAATATGCAACATATAAAGAAAAACCTGGAGATGAATTTGATTTTAAAGATTTTGAAAAGGTAAAAAATCCCAAAATAATTAAAGCGTATTTTGAATTATTAAGAAAAATGGTGAAAGATTCTTCTAGAGCAGTCTATATACTTACCGCTAGAAGTGCATACAAACCTGTGTATGATTTTATAAGAGATAGTGGAATAAAAGATGTATTTGTAGTAGCATTAGGTGATAATAATCCGGAAACTAAAGCAGATTGGATTGAAAAAGAGATAAAAAATCAAGGATATGATAATATCTATTTCGTTGATGATTCTTCTAAAAATGTGGATGCTGTAAGAAAAAGATTAAACAAATATCCTAATATTAGAAAAAAAGTGCAACTTGTGAAGCATGCTTAATGAAAAAATTTAAAGAGAGGGATTTTATGTTGGTGGGGGAATATTATTAAATAAAAACATTTTATTGTCAAAAGGTAATATTTATATATAAATTAAAAAAAATGACTATTTCAGAATTTAAATTAGAAAACCATAGACCAATAGATGCAGAAACTGCTGCTTTAAATGTATTATTTGATGGAACTTTTCCTAAAGCGGGAGATAAACTAATTGATGCATTTTTGATACTAGAAGATGAGAGTTTGTCGTTTATACATTTTACACCTGAACAAATAGAGCAATTTGAAATAATTGAGGATAATGAATACGATATATTCCTCCCATTAGCAGAACAAAAGTTCAAAGTAAAATTAAAATAAAATGCCAGCAGTATCCAAAGCACAACAAAGATTTATGGGTATGGTTCATGCCACTCAAAAGGGTGATATGGAAGCCCCATCTAAAGAAGTTGAAAAGGTTGCTGATACAATGAAAAAAGTAGATGCTAAGGATTTTGCTTCAACAAAACACAAAGGATTACCAACTCACGTTAAAGAAATAATTAAAGAAATAATTAGAGGGGTAATAAAAGAAGAGGGTGCTTTTGGTTCTGTAATTGGTGGGCCTGAGGATGCAAGAAACCTTACTGAAATGTCTCCTAATGATACTCATTTTAAGGGTATTATGGCGTTGTATGATAAAGGTGGGTCATTCGTCAAAAAGAAAGTAGGTGCAGCAGTATCTAAAAATCCAAAAGCAAGTAGAAATCAAATTGTTAATGATTTAAAGGATTTAGATTATGAGGAAATATTAGATGCTGAAGCTCAATTAGGGTTAGATGAATCTAAAGAGCATGATTGTGGTTGTAACGAAAATCATGATTGTGGGTGTGGTTCACAAACACATTAAAATAGATAATATGAAATTAAAAGGCTTAATTAACGAAATAAACTTTAGCTCTCAAGCGGCCTTTGATGCTTATAAAGAAAAGCACAAAGTAAGAGATACTACAAAAGTAAACATAGCAGGTAAAGAAACAACTGCTGGCGCGGCTTCTGAAAAATCAGATTCAGTATCTAAACCTAAAGGTGGGGCTTCTACAAGTTCTAAAAAAGTAGAACCCAAAAAAGCGGAAGAACCCAAAAAAGAAGAACCTAAATCAGAGCCAGCTAAAAAAAGACCCGGTAATCCAACGGTTAATAAAAAGGCAAAAAGTGGTGCTGAGAAAGCGGGTATTACACCTGAGAAATTAGGAAATAAGGAATATGTGAAAACAATGTATAAAGCCGCTGTTGAGGCTTTAACTGATTCAAACTTTCACGATGAAGCCAGAGAATTAGTAGCATCTATTGAAGGAAAACCTGAATGGGCTAAAAAAGTTAATTACCCATCACCATCTGATAAAGATTTTAAAGAAAAAATGAAAGCCATAAAGAGTGGAGTAGATAGTTCCGAATATTGGGATTATGATGACAATACACGTGATTACGCAGTTAGTGTTTCACAGGAATCTGGATGGGACGGGGTTCAGGCCGCAGATGGTATAGCATTCACATTGAGAATGAATGGTTTTCATAAAGAAGCAGATAAAATCCAATCTATATTTGATAATAAAGGGTATATGAAAGCTTTAAATAAAGAGGGCAGACTTTCATTATATAGTATGATTAAAGAATCGGAAGCACAGGAGATTGGTAATTTGACAGGAGTAAGAGGTTCGGCTGTTCAAAAATTTATTGATGATAATAACATTGATGATAGAAAGTTATTGGCATTTGTTAAAATTAAAGGGCCAAAAACTTTGAGTAATAGAATGGATATAGTAACTGCAATAGTTGGTAAACCTAACAACAAATTCGCACAAGGTATAATTAAAGCATTTGGTAAAATTAAAGGGCCAAAAACTTTGAGTAATAGAATGGATATAGTAACTGCAATAGTTGGTAAACCTAACAACAAATTCGCACAGGGTATAATTAAAGCATTTGGTAAAACAAAATAAAAAAATAAAATGATTAAATTAAAAAGTTTATTATCTGAAGCCAAATTTGAGGTATATCACAAATCATATACATCGGCTATAGAAGCAGCGAGAGAATACGCCGAGAAGCAGGGGTATGAGATTAATAATGAAGATGCTTTTACAAAAATCGGAGTAGGGCCAAAAAA
>Ga0194133_10008023_pt1 | contig 12440 bp, 10 predicted proteins | sample TA2KigOf40mmetaG_FD_155448 | JGI IMG/M metagenome (GOLD analysis project Ga0194133, IMG submission 155448) | Freshwater microbial communities from Lake Tanganyika, Tanzania - TA2015055 Kigoma Offshore 40m | ecosystem: Environmental > Aquatic > Freshwater > Lake | place: Tanzania: Lake...
ACAAATAAATCTGTCAATCGGAAGTTAGCTTGTTTAAGAACTTTTTACAAGTGGTTGAGGAAAGAGGGTTTAATGAGTCATAATCCTATTCAGAAAATTCAAGGTCCAAAAAACGAAAAGCGCTTGCCTGTTTTTGCCAAAGAAAGCGAATTGAAGCCCGAACGAATTGAGGGTGTCTTTGGTGAGGATTTTGAAGGCAAACGCGATCAATTGATGTTCGAAATATTTTATCAAACAGGAATTCGTTCTAGCGAATTAATTCATTTGAAAGATTCAGACATTATTGACGGAAGAATTAAAGTTTTAGGTAAAAGAAACAAGGAGCGCCTCATTCCAATCTCAAAAAACTTATTTTCTTTGATTCAAATTTTTCTCGTTAATAAAAGGAAATTATATGGAGACACGCAAGTTCTATTGGTCTTGAAGAACGGTGCGAAAATGTATCCAGCTTTTGTTTATCGAAAAATAAATTATTACCTTAGTATCATAACGAATTTGGATAAGAAAAGTCCGCATGTATTGCGTCATACCTTTGCAACTCACATGTTGAATAGGGGTTCAGGATTAGAAACATTAAAGGATTTACTTGGTCATGCAAATCTGTCTGCAACGCAGGTATATACCCATAATTCGTTTGCGAAACTTACTCAAATTTACTTGCAGGCTCATCCCCGGGGACATAAATAAGTGCTTATGGTAACACAAATGCATTCCATTCATTTCAAGGCGGATAAAAAACTGTTGAATTTTATCCAAGAAAAGCTGAATAAATTAGAACTTTTAAATCAACAAGTTATTTCAGCTGAGGTTTTTTTGCGTTTAGACAAGGACAGGGAAAAAGAGAATAAAATTACAGAAATTAAGCTCTCCGTGCCAGGAAAGGAGTTTTTCGCAAAAAGACAATGTAAATCTTTTGAGGAAGCTACAGATGAAGCAATTGATGCCTTAAAAAAACAAATTATCAAAGAAAAAGAAAAGCATCAATAAAGAAAATTGTTGTAGGGGTAACGAATTTTAAATATTTCCTTTACTTCTTCGTAGACCACTTGCTTCAGTTCATCAATATTTTCCTTACTCTCAGCGGATATAAAAACACAACGTGTTTTGTTATTCATTTGTGCCATCCAAGATTTTTTCAAGGAATCCAAGGAAGTTAAGTCCTCCTCTAATTCGTTCAAAGGTTCACTTGGCTGATAAATATCTATTTTATTGAATACAATAATCGTGGGCTTTTCTGTTTTATCGATTTCGTTTAAGGTCTCCGTAACGACTGAATAATGGTCTTCAAAATTAGGATGCGCTATGTCCAGCACATGCACCAAAAGATCGGCTTCACGCACCTCATCCAGCGTAGATTTGAAAGATTCCATCAACTGTTGAGGTAGTTTTCGAATAAACCCAACTGTATCTGTAAGTAAAAGTGGCAAGTTATCAATCACAACCTTTCGAACGGTTGTATCCAATGTTGCGAACAATTTATTTTCAGCAAAAACATCTGATTTAGAAAGGAGATTCATCAAGGTACTCTTTCCAACATTTGTGTACCCAACCAATGCAACGCGGACCAATTGACCGCGGTTACTTCGCTGCACCGTCATTTGCTTGTCAATTTCTTTCAAGCGTTCCTTCATCAAGGAGATGCGCTGTTGAATGATTCGCCGATCGGTTTCAATTTGAGATTCTCCCGGGCCGCGTAAACCGATTCCGCCTTTTTGCCGTTCAAGGTGCGTCCACATTCTTGTAAGTCTTGGCAACATATACTGTAGTTGCGCCAATTCAACTTGTGTTTTCGCATGATAGGTTCTTGCACGACTGGCAAAAATATCCAGAATTAGTATGGTGCGATCCAACACTTTGCATTCCAATTCTCGTTCTATATTTCGAAGCTGCGAGGGAGAAAGTTCATCGTCAAAGATGACCATTTCAATATTTTCAGCTTTAATGTAGTGTCGAATCTCTTCTATTTTTCCCGTGCCGACATAGGTACGTGGGTTCGGATAAGGTAGTTTTTGTAGAAATTTAGCAACACTAATAGCACCAGCAGTTTCTGCAAGAAACTCAAGTTCATCAAGGTGTTCTTTGGCTATTTCTTCGTTTATTTCAGAGGTTATGACGCCAACTAAAACGCACGATTCTTCAGTAGCATCAACAGTTACATGTCCTTGCATTACTTTCGGAGAGATTTGACGTATGCAACTAAGAGGTCCAGGTTTTCTTCTGCTCCTAACTGATCTTTAAATGGAGGCATACCATTCTCATTTCCATATAAAATACTATTCTTAATTTCAGAATCAGTCAGAGTTGACTGGCTTAAATCCTTTGCTCCTGAACTTCCAAGTTCACCGTCCTCACCATGACAGCTTACACATTTAGCATCATACAGCGCTTTGCCACGTTCCATTTCAGGAAGTTTTTCTATTTCTTCAATGCTCTGTTGACACGAAGACAATAGGAAAGGGACAAACAATAGTAAAAATAAAAAAAATCGCATATCAATACCAATGGCCTAATAATCCTGCTCGAAAAGGCCAAGGAATAAAGGCGAGCACCAAAATTAATCCTATCGCATACCAAATGAGAATGCGTTTGTGTTTCGCACCTGTTGCTGTTTGTTTTTTAGATAGAACGTATCCCATTGTCACTAGGGCAATAGCGATTAACATTCCAACGACATGTTCCAAGCCATAAAAACGGTAAAGTTTGACCTTCATCCATCCGTCAATGAATTGAACTTTTAAAGAGATAAAATAGTAAAGTACCAACCCGATAAGCAATTGAATGTGCATACTAACCATGGTGAACATATACAAAAGTCGATCTTTCTTTTCGTAGGTATTTCTTCGAATGATTGCGTTTGCAATAGAATAGATTAAAAGAAGAAGAACAATCCATCTCAATCCTGAGTGCATGCTTGTTAAAAAAGTATTCATAATATTCGTTTTAGTCGTTAAGTTTTAATACTGCTAAAAAGGCTTCTTGGGGCACCTCAACACGGCCAACTTGGCGCATACGTTTTTTACCTTCTTTTTGTTTTTCTAATAATTTTCGTTTCCGCGTAATATCACCACCGTAGCATTTGGCCGTAACATCTTTTCTAAGTGCTTTGATGGTTTCTCTTGCGATTACCTTTGCTCCAACGGCTGCCTGTATCGGAATTTCAAATTGTTGACGCGGTATCAATTCACGAAGTTTAATACAAATTTTCTTACCGAGGTCAAAAGCGTTACTGCGGTGTACGAGTGCAGAAAGTGCATCAACTTGTTCGCCATTCAAGAGCAAATCCATTTTTACGAGATCTGACTCAAGGTATCCAATTGGATAATAATCAAAGGAGGCGTAACCTCTGGAAACTGTTTTCAATCGGTCATAAAAATCAAAAACGATTTCTGCGAGGGGCATTTCAAAAGTTATCTCTACCCGGTCTTGAGTGAGGTATATCTGATTTTTCAGATTTCCTCTTTTTTCAATGCATAATGTCATTATGGAGCCAACATATTCAGATTTTGTTATCACCTGTGCTTTGATACATGGTTCCTCAATACGATCGATTCCAGCAGGATCAGGAAGCTCCGAGGGATTGTTTACGATAAGTTCCTTTTCTGGATTTTTTTTCATGTAAGCTTTGTAGGAAACGTTTGGAACAGTTGTTATTACTGTCATGTTGAATTCTCGCTCTAAACGTTCTTGAATAATTTCCATGTGCAACATTCCCAGAAAACCACATCGAAACCCAAAACCAAGTGCCGCCGAAGATTCTGGTTCAAAAACTAAGGAAGAGTCATTTAATTGTAATTTTTCCATTGAATAACGCAATTCCTCATAATCTTCGGTATCTACAGGATATATACCCGCAAATACCATGGGTTTCACGTCCTCAAATCCTTTAATCGCAGCATCGCACGGATTTTCTGTAAGCGTTATGGTGTCTCCAACCTTTACTTCTTTGGCTTGTTTAATACCAGAGATTATATAACCGACGTCACCCGTTCCAACCGTATTCTTTGGGGATAAATCCATTTTTAATATTCCGATTTCATCCGCATTGTAGTCTCTACCTGTATTGAAAAATCGAACTTTGTCTCCTTTTCTTAAAACACCGTTTCTGATCCTGTAATACGCAATAATTCCGCGAAAGGGATTAAATACAGAATCAAAAATCATGGCCTGCAGTGGAGCGTTTTCATTTCCTTTTGGAGCGGGGATACGCTTAATTACAGCCTCTAAAATTTTATCTACACCTAAACCTGTTTTTCCTGATGCAGGAATAATATCCTCAATATCACAGCCAATTAAATCTATTATTTGATCCGAAACTTCTTCAGGCATTGCGCCTGGCAAGTCCATTTTATTGAGAATAGGAATTATTTCAAGGTCGTGTTCTAAAGCCAAGTATAGATTTGAAATGGTTTGTGCTTCAATCCCTTGAGAGGCATCAACAATCAAAAGTGCTCCTTCGCATGCAGCAATGGAACGCGAAACTTCGTACGAAAAATCTACGTGTCCAGGGGTGTCAATTAGGTTCAGGATGTATTCTTGTCCTTCGAATTTATAGTTCATTTGGATAGCGTGGCTTTTAATAGTAATTCCACGTTCTCGTTCCAAATCCATATCATCTAAGGCTTGCGCTTGCATTTCACGGTCGGAGATGGTACCTGTTATTTGCAATAATCTATCCGCCAAGGTGCTTTTTCCGTGGTCAATATGTGCTATTATGCAAAAATTTCGGATGTATTTCATAATCGGGCACAAATATACGGAATTGACCTATTCTTTCCACTCAATAGACTTACGAAAAACGTTTTAAATTATATTCCATGGGTGGTTCCTTGTTGTCAAGGATAAAGTCTGCCATTTCGTCGGAGAGCAGAGGCGCCATCATATACCCTTTTGTCCCAAGCCCATTAAAAATGAATAGGTGTGGATTTTCGTAAGATCTCCCGAGAACGGGCCTTCGGTCAATGGTTGTAGGCCTTATTCCCACCTCTTGGTGTATAATCTGATAATCGCCTTGATATAAACAAGACAACTTATTTTTGATTTCTTCTTGGGCTTCGGAAGTACAGTTTAGGGTAGCGTTATGCCATTCATATGTTGCCCCGACTTTATATAAATTATTTCCAACGGGAATTACGTAACACTTTCGATTCAGGGAGTATTCAGTTTGAAGTTCTTCTGATTGAATGGTAAGAATTTGGCCCTTCGTTTTTTGAATAGGAGTGGGTTGGAAATATGGCAGTTCGCCTTGGGCATGTCCTACACAAAAAATAACATCGTCGTATTTTTCATCGTCATAACACATGGTTGCTGAATCGAAGAGTCCAAATTTAAAATCACCCGTTGTGAATTCTTCTTTTGCCATGAAATATTTTTGAAATGCCTTAATGAAGACGGCTGCGTTTATCCAAAATGCTTGTTTGACCAAACCAATTCCAAATTCACAATGTAGGCTTCTCAACCCACATTCCTCCTCATCAATTGCAGCTAAGTATTTTTCGTATTCTTTTTTTTCTGATTTTTCAATCCACCATTTTTTTTCTTGCAAGGAGGAAAAGCACCTTAAAATAGAAATAGGATGAAAAAATTCAATACCAAGGACACCCTCAAGTTCTCTGTAAAATGACACTGCTTCCTCGAGGAATTCGTCTACTCTCCACGATTTATTCATTCTTCTGAATACCATTGGATTTACCATCCCAGCGGCAACCGTTGATGAATGATTTTCTCCCTTGTCCAGGAGCATTACCCGATGGCCTTTTTTCTTGAATCTGTATGCAAGAGTTAACCCTGCCAGTCCTGCTCCGATTATAAGAATGTTTTTACTCATTTCCCTGAAAATGCTATACTTGCCACGCTTATTTTTAAACTTGGGTATTCTTGAACCAATAATTTGCCCAAGGATTCGATGGTTGCACCAGTTGTGATTACGTCGTCTACAATCAAAATGTGTTGATATGGAGTCAAGGTCTTGTAAACGGAAAAGTTAGCTTTGGAGTTTTCCAATCGTTCCCATTTTGATTTTTTTGTTTGGCTTGAATTATATTTAATTTTTTTTAAGATTTTCCTATCTATTGGTAATTTCATGGTTTCTGCTAAACCCCTGCAAATGGAATCACATTGATTGTAACCCCGATGAAATTCTTTTTTTGGATGAATGGGAACAGGCACCACCAGATCAATTGGCGAAGGAAAAGATTTGATTCTCAACTTTTCTCCCAATATTCTCCCTAAATATCGGCCAACTTTTTCTTGGTGATGGTATTTCAATGTATGCAAAAGAGACTGAATTGGATTGCCCTCCTCAAAGTGAAATAATGAGTAGGTACTTTGTAAATGTACCCGGCCAAAAAATAACCGATCCAAGGTTGTGATATCCTGATAATGCTCATAGTGTGTATGAGAAATGGCCTCCCAACAAGCATGACACATATAATATTCAAATCTCCCAATTTCAGTTTGGCAGTGCGCACAAGTATTTGGAAAAATTACATGTGATAGAGCATCTAGGTACTTCTCTAGAATAATTTTTTGCGTCATTTGTAGGTCAGTAAAGTAATTCGAATGCTTTAAACAAATATATGTTAAAAACCCGACGTTGGAGGGTCTTTTTTTAATTCAAAATTGGGAATACTTTTAACGTTGCATTTTCATACAAATTTTTACTGCTTGTTGATACAATTTTCTTTTAAATAGTTTTCAAAAGAGCAAGAAAATTAATGTGGATATCTTTATGAGCTTGTTGAAAATCTCTGAAAGTTTCGTCCACTTAGGGATTGCGTTTTTTTGTGTTGAAAACCTGAAATAAATGTTAATTTCTTTAATTGATTATGGTGATTTTTTTGACAAATTTTGTACCCCTGAGCAGACAAAACTTCGAAATAAGTCATCGAACACTTTGCAGCGGTATACAACCAAATTTAGGATTTAATAAAACAACAAAATAAACTAGGCAGCTATGTCACAGGTCAATGAGCCAATTTTAATTGAAAACAAAAAAAGATTTGTATTATTCCCCATTCAACACGATGATATATGGAATTTCTACAAAAAAGCGGAAGCCAGTTTTTGGACTGCAGAGGAAATAGACTTATCCCCAGATCTTATAGATTGGGAAAATAAATTAAATAACGATGAGCGGCATTTTATCAAGCATGTTTTGGCTTTTTTTGCAGCTTCAGACGGGATTGTTAATGAAAATTTGGCAGAAAACTTTTTGTCGGAGGTGCAATACACGGAGGCTAAATTCTTCTACGGTTTCCAAATCGCCATGGAAAATATTCATTCCGAGACCTATTCCTTGCTTATTGATACCTACATTAAGAACAGTGCGGAAAAAGAATATTTGTTCAATGCAATCGAGACGCTCGACTGCGTTAAGAAAAAAGCGAATTGGGCACTCCGTTGGATTGATAAAGGTTCATTTGCAGAACGACTGGTGGCGTTTGCCGCGGTTGAGGGTATTTTCTTTTCAGGTTCATTTTGTTCAATTTTTTGGCTGAAAAAAAGAGGGCTTATGCCTGGCCTATCCTTTTCAAATGAATTAATATCAAGAGATGAAGGATTGCATTGTGATTTTGCATGTTTACTTTACACGAAGCACTTAATTTATAAATTACCCAAAGAGCAGGTGCAGCAAATCATTATGGATGCTGTAGAAATAGAAAAGGATTTCGTGACAGATGCACTACCTGTGAAGTTAATAGGCATGAATTCAGATTTAATGAGCCAATACATTGAATTTGTTGCAGACCGCTTATTGGTTGAACTCGGAAATGAGAAGGTGTACCACGCTTCAAATCCTTTTGATTTCATGGAAATGATTTCAATTCAAGGGAAGACAAATTTCTTTGAAAAACGAGTCGGGGAATACCAAAAAGCGGGTGTTTTAGCCGGAAAAGAAAACCAAGCATTTAGTTTGGATGAGGATTTTTAATAAACAAAGAACATAAAGCAATTATCATGTATGTAGTAAAAAGAGATGGGAGAAAAGAAGCAATTAAATTTGACAAGATAACTGCGCGTATCGTCAAAATGTGTTACGGATTAGATGCCCTTGTATCTCCTGAATCCGTTGCAATGAAAGTTATTGAGGGAATATACGATGGGGTGTCTACAACAGACTTAGATAATTTAGCGGCTGAGGTAGCTGCAGCAAAAACAATAGATCATCCAGACTACGCCTTATTAGCATCCAGAATTGCGGTTTCTAACCTTCACAAAGAGACAAAGAAAACATTCTCTGAGGTAATGGAGGATATGTACTTGTATGTTGATCCGAAGACAAACGAGCGTGCCTCATTGATTGCTGACGACGTGTATGAAATTATAAGCACGAACAAAGAAATTTTAGATTCTAGCATAATATACGATCGTGATTTCAGATACGATTACTTTGGTTTCAAAACCTTAACGCGTTCCTACTTGATGAGGCTTGACGGTAAAATTGCGGAGCGTCCACAACAAATGTTAATGCGCGTTGCAATTGGGATTCATAAAAATGACATAGCAGCTGCAATTAAGACATACAATTTAATGTCCGAAGGATGGTTCACCCATGCCACGCCAACATTGTTTAATTCGGGTACACCGAAACCTCAAATGTCGTCTTGTTTTCTTTTAACAATGAAAGAAGATAGTATCAGTGGAATATACGATACCCTGAAGTCGTGTGCGCAAATATCTCAATCAGCTGGAGGTATTGGTCTTTCTATACACGATATCAGAGCTACAGGCTCATACATAAAAGGGACAAATGGAACTTCCAATGGAATAGTTCCTATGTTGCGTGTATTTAATGACACGGCTCGATATGTAGATCAGGGTGGGGGAAAAAGAAAAGGTTCTTTTGCAATCTACATGGAGCCATGGCATGCTGACATATTTGATTTTTTAGACCTTAAAAAAAATCACGGAAAAGAAGAACAACGTGCAAGAGATTTATTCTTCGCGCTTTGGATACCAGATTTATTCATGAAACGTGTCAAAGAAAATGGTAATTGGACACTTATGTGCCCCCATGAATGTGTTGGTCTTTCAGATTCGCACAGTCAGGCTTTTGAGGCATTGTATTTAAAATATGAATCCGAAGGGAAGGGAAGAAAAACAATAAAAGCACAGGATTTGTGGTTCAAAATTTTAGAATCTCAAATTGAAACTGGAACACCCTATATGCTCTACAAGGATGCCGCGAATAATAAATCAAATCAACAAAATTTAGGAACCATCAAATCTTCTAATTTGTGCACGGAAATCATGGAATATACTGCTCCTGACGAAATAGCTGTGTGCAACCTAGCTTCAATTGCCTTACCTAAGTATGTTTCTGAAAATGGTGCGTTTGATCACGACAAACTTTTTGAGGTCACTTATCAAGCAACATTAAATCTAAATAAAATTATTGATGAAAATTATTACCCAGTCGAAGAGGCAAAGAAATCTAATTTCAGGCATCGTCCAATAGGACTAGGTGTCCAAGGATTAGCAGATACCTTTATAATTATGGGGCTGCCTTTTGAGTCTAGTGAGGCACGGGCATTAAATAGAGAAATTTTTGAAACCATATACTATGCTGCAATGACAGCATCTAAAGATTTGGCAAAGGAGCACGGTGCCTACGAGTCTTTTGAAGGCTCTCCTGTATCGAAAGGGATATTTCAATTTGATATGTGGGGTGTAACTCCAACAACTCGCTGGGAATGGGATCTATTAAAGCAAGAGGTGAAAACATACGGAGTAAGAAACTCTTTGTTACTGGCGCCTATGCCGACGGCTTCAACCGCTCAGATATTGGGAAATAACGAATGCTTTGAACCTTATACTTCCAATATTTATACAAGGAGAGTGCTCTCCGGTGAATTTATTATTGTAAACAAACACCTTCTAAAAGATTTAGTTAAAGAAGGAATATGGAACAAAGACGTTAGACAAAAAATCATGGCGGCGAATGGGTCTATTCAAAAAATTAATGAGATACCTGCGCATCTCAAAGAGTTGTATAAGACGGCCTGGGAAATTTCTCAGAAAGCTATTATCGATCAATCGGCAGATAGGGGCGCTTATATTTGTCAAAGTCAATCGCTCAATATTTTCATGGAAAATGCGACTTTTGGTAAGCTAACATCGATGCACTTTTACGCATGGGAAAAAGGATTGAAGACGGGAATGTATTACCTCAGAACAAAAGCGGCGACCGATGCTATAAAATTCACGGTTGATAAATCAGTTGTTGAACACTCAGCGCAACAGTCCCTCGAGGAACAAGAAGCTGCTATTGCCTGTTCTTTGGATAATCCAGAGGGATGTGAAATGTGTTCGGGATAGATTTTAATAAGAAAAACTTTCGTAAAAGGTTGTTCTAGAAGAGCAACCTTCTCTGTTTTATTGAAATTCTAAATTTTTATAGAATTCGTAATAACTTTTGAAAAGTGCATCACTGCACTTTTTAGCTTTTTTAAAATTTTGTTCGGAGTAGGTTTGCTGATGGTATTTTTTCGCATCAAAGTGGTAAATAAATTTACCGAATGTATTTGTGAAACCGTATCCCCTTGTCGTCGAAATAAAGGCAAAGTCTGGTGATGTAGGATCCAATAAATTTTTACTGTAAGGATATTCTTTTGAATTTATCTTTAACTGTGTTAGTAAAGTAGCTGCTAAATCGGCCTGAGATCCAATTTTGTTTAAAATAATTCCTTTGTAGGCTCGATTCAAAACATCACCATAAAACAGCAAAGGGATTTTAAAAAAATCAACAGTGTAAGGAGCTTCATGGGTTGGGCAAGAGTGGCTGTGGTCTGAGACAATAACAAATAAGGTGTTTTTATACCATGCTTGTTGTTGCGCTTTTTTCATGAAATCAGCCAAACATTGATCGGCGTATATTAAAGAATTCATGTAATCAGCTTCTTTACCACTCCAATTTTGGGAACCTGAGCCGGGATGATCATATGGAGCATGTGTGCTACCCGTAAAGACAATTCTAAAAAAGGGTGGACTGCTTTGATTTATTCTTTCCAAAAAAACCGAAAAAACATCTTCGTCATGATAAGTTAACTTTCCCTGATCATAGGTTGAAGGAAACTTATCTTCATCCCAAACTTCGTCCATGTGATGCTCCTTTATAAAACTCTCAATATTTCCATAGGATAAATCTCCTCCGAATAAATAGCCACAATTGTAACCTACTTTTTTTAGTGATTCATTAAGCGTAGTGAGTTTTCTATGTTTCTCTGGATAAGAGGAAATAGCAACTTCAGGTAGGGCCGGAAAACCTGATAAAATTGAGGTATGTCCAATCTCTGATGTTGTATTTGTGGCATAAATATTTGAAAAAAGAAGACCATCTTTTACCAAACGGTCAAAATTTGGTGTTGCCCCTTTTGTATCGCTCATGCAACCAATTGCATTTGCACTCCATCCTTCTAAAATGATTAAAACAATATTAGGTTTCGAGTTTAGCAAAATGTTTGTTGAGTCAAGGTGATTTTTTTGGTATAAGTTTTTACTTATTGAATCAGCTTCTTGAGGATCAATGTTTGGTACTAAATCCTCCAAATCGGAATTTAAGTAGAGCAGGTAGCTGTTTGCAAAGAAATAAGTAGAATTAATACTAATATCATTTAACTTAAAGTCCTCGCTGTAATACGCTGAATCAATGTTAATGGGTATCTGTTGCCAGCCACCTCTTGCAAATAAGAATGATAATCCCACTAAAAAAATACTCAGAAAAATAGTAAAGAGTGAATCCCATTTTTTTTTGAGAAATTCCATCACCAGAATCCGTTTGATAAACAAATACCTAAAAAAGATAAACCCAACTGCAAATTCTGATAATAACACCAGTAAAAACCAGAAAGTGGATAAATTATCGACCGTTCGAACAACTTCATTCCCGTTAAATAAGTGTAAAAACACTTTTGAAGTTAGTTTGTGTTTCCACTCAATGTAGGCGATAATTTCTCCAGCATGAATGGAACACGAGATAGCCAACTCTATACAGACGCAACTGTAGAAAATCCATTTAATATAGGATGATGGAAATATGCAAAGTGCAGAAAAAATTAATATTGGGGTGACAGTTAAAAATGCAGCCGTTGCTAAATCCAATCGAAAAGAATAAATAAATACGCCTAAAAGTTCTGGGAATTTATCAAAAACGTCGGGATTCAAGAGGATGAAAACAATGCGTTGTAAATCAAAAACTAAAATCCAAAAGATGAGAAGTGCAACGAAAGAAATTAGGATAAGTCCTGGAACTCGCCATTTTTTTTGACGCAAATCAGAAAGTTTTTTTGAAATATTGATCAATTATTTAATTTCTACCGTTAAAAATAAATCTAATTCAGTTATAAAATCCTCCACAACAATACTATATTCAATGCACTGAAATCCATTCAGTAATGAGCTATCCAATTCAAAAGTAAGGGTTGATTCTTCTCCTGGTGCAA
>Ga0194133_10008024_pt1 | contig 12435 bp, 5 predicted proteins | sample TA2KigOf40mmetaG_FD_155448 | JGI IMG/M metagenome (GOLD analysis project Ga0194133, IMG submission 155448) | Freshwater microbial communities from Lake Tanganyika, Tanzania - TA2015055 Kigoma Offshore 40m | ecosystem: Environmental > Aquatic > Freshwater > Lake | place: Tanzania: Lake Tanganyika...
TGTAATCATACCCACTACTTTTAGAGTTACTGCTCAAGTTTGTGTGTTGATCATACTGAATTCTACTATCTCTTGGATAGCGATGATCTGAGTGGCTCTGCTCAAAAAGCTGACTGTGATGCGGATCATCATAATTTCCAGATCGTCTAATGCTGTTTTGTGGTACTGTGTGATGATCTTCACCTCGATATTCTTGCTTAGATCCCTAAATATTTTTCATTAGGAGTGTCCATTTTTGGGTATTAATTGCCATGGCATATATTGTATATTGGAATTAGGTGTTAATATATTTTTCAACTGAAGAAACTGATATGGGAATTTTAGTAACTGAAGATGTTGAATGATTTCTAAACAGCCATAAGACTGCTTTTGTAAATTCTACTTACAGAAAAGTGCTGATCTCTTCTTGGAGAGCCAGAAATATTACTTTGTCCTTCTCTGTAACTGCCTCCACGTGTACTTCCATGAGGTTTGGTTCCTAGGTAGCTTCCACTAGAACTCTTGGGCTGCAAAACCAAAAATAGTCACTAACAAAGCAAAAGCTTCGAAAATCTACCAGATCACAAAATCTTAATTTCGTTAATATATATTTTATAGGCTGATATGAGATTTGCTTTCTTTGACGTTTCTCCATATTCCTTTTCGCTTTCTTTAGTTAGAGTAAAAAGTACAGTATTGGAGACTAGCATTTTTGAAGCAACTATCCATTGAAAAATCTATACATTCACTTAACATATCTGACTTTACTGTGTAGTCCAGATCATTCAAATTCATCAAGCTCATAATTAATTCTCACCGAAGGTACTCCTCGCGAAGATGTGGAAGGCCTTTTTTGGCCACCACTGACTCCTCTTGTGAAAGTTGCTCGACCCATTTTTGGTGATTGTACCTCTTAAAATTTCTAATAAACTGACAATATTTACTCTTTGTATCAACGTATAAATTCTTTATGAATCTTGATGCTAAAAATAACTCTGGCCCTAAGAATCAGCTTTGTAGCTTGGTCTCAAGGCGAATCAGAGCCAATTTTTTGCGTCAATTTCACTCTGGCGGCTCAACAGCTGACGTGTTTTTAACAAGCCCAAGGTAAAAAGTCGCAAGGGCATATAATGATCTAAATTACATATGTATCGGTGACGGTCACTCAACCTCTTAAAATTTAAAACGTGTTACACAAAATGTTGAAAAAAAGAGAAATTCTGGACTTAATTTACTATTAAAAAATATTTCATAATAACAATACAGGCATTCCATTTATTTTATAATTCTCTACAAATTAAATTTGGCTTTAAATCATTTTCCTCTGATTGAGTGCTTGGTTGTTGCACGACAATATTATGAGTGCTTTAAGTTTTTGCTCTTTTACTCGTTTGAAAATACACCTACGACATTAAAATTTAATTTTTTTTTTGAAATAATTAAGATTTCAGAGATTTTCATAAAATAGTTTGACAGTTTTGAAACCTATGAAAAGTTGCATAGGTATATATATTTACAAAATTTTAACCGGCTCGATCGATGCGTGCATGTCATCATAAATATATTGATTTTGGGATGGGATCGATGGATTCTGCTGGATGAAGCCGGGTACGCGCAAAAGTTGAGCTGTAGTAGATATCTATGGCCTGACATCAGAAACAATGGAACGGCTCAAAAAGGCGAAAAAGCTGAAATAAGAAAAAAAGAAGAAAGCAAAATAAAGCTTAACTTTCGTGATCAGGGGTGAGGCACAACTTGTAAAAACAAAATCTACTGAAATCATCTGAAAATTTCAACTAAGGTGACTATTTTAAGCTTACTTCAACGAAAGATGTGAAAATTTGAAAGAGTTTGGGACAAATTATTGGTAGCCGGTCCCAAGAGTTGCTAAAGTTACCCAACACTTGTAATCTTAAATCGCAAGTCTGGGAATTCAAAGTCAAGCATGGTTATTTGAGAGCCTGTCGAAAAGTTACTTTCAAGATGGGAGCTTGCAAGAGTAAAGACAAAAATAGAAGTGAGTAGCTGAGTCTTTCTCGTCTTGTTTAGCTTGTCATTTTGCGATGTTCATTTTTAGATCCCAAGATACCGGTGGCATTTCAAAACAACGATTACAGACCAGATCCAACTGGAGGAAGAGCCGACCGTATACGGGGACAATCAGACAATGGTAGTGTCAAAAATGGACTTGGACGTCAAGGGGCGGGCTCCAATAATTCTCCTGCGCATGCAGCAAACCTTTCTAGTCAACCTCAGAGCTCAAACCAACAAACATCTGCAAGACCCTCCATTCGGGGACAGATTGTAGTTGCTCTTTACAGCTACCAAGGGTCCGAATTCGGAGATATGTCCTTTCAAAAAGGAGATCAAATGGAAATAATAGATGATTCGTAAGAAATATTTTACGATTCATTGTTGAGAAAATGCCACAAACCAAAAATGTTTTCAACAATACTCAATTAAGAAATTCATTCTAATTTTTACTGTTCTATTTTTTAGCGATCCTGATTGGTGGGTTGCTCGTCACATTGTCACCCATGAAAAAGGTCACATTCCCAGAAACTATGTTGCCTTTCAAAGCTCGATAGAAAGCGAGGAGTAAGTTAAACTTCAAGATAATTAAATTTGTTGAGTCTTAGAAGGGGTGTTAGAATTCAAACTACTTTTGGAGAAGAAATAAGTTTTTCTTTTAGATTTTACAAATAAATTATAATTTTTTAAAAAAACTCTTAACTGATAACCACTATTTTACCTAAAAATGCCACCATTAGTTCAAAAGGTAAAATATTACATTATTTTTTCTCGTTTATAGGTGGTTTTTTGGTTCAATAAGCCGCAGGGAGGCGGAGGACCTCCTTTTGTCGCACACGAATCCCCGAGGCACGTTTCTAATAAGGGAAAGTGAGCAAAATCCTGGAGGTTTTGCGCTCAGCATCAAAGACTGGGACCAAGAACGACTTTATCACATAAAGCATTACAAAATCAAGCCTCTTGATAATAACAGAGGCTACTTCATTACAACCAGGCAGGTTTTTTAATGTCCATGTCGTTTTTCAAGAATCCTTACTTAACTTATACTTTTCAGACAAACATTTGGCAGTTTGCCAGAACTTGTTGCTGGCTACCAGAGTGCTTTATGTAAAGGTCTCTGCTGTCAACTTACCAAGCCCTGTACCCGTCAGCAGCCCCGTGATGGTCGAGGTAATGCCTTGGAATACGCAACCAGAGATCAATATGAGATTCCCCGGTCACAGATTACCCTCATGAAAAAGCTAGGAGCTGGGAACTTTGGAGAAGTTTGGAAAGGTAAAAATCAAAGATTGTACAAAAGGTGTCGCTTTGGCTGTGGATTAATTTTTCAAAAAAATCAACGTGGCACACTCAGTCATGGTGTGGCCATAAACACATTACTATAGCAGACCTCTAACAAAGGTGTCAATTGTGCATTAACATCACATGACTCTATACTGCACCAGATAATTATTCTTTTTTTTATTTCATGATGTGATGTATTTAGAAATACATTACTGTTTTAAGTTTTTGATTTTCATAGAATCTGACTGTTTCACTCCGTGTGTTTATATGCTCATTATTTTTCTCAGGAACTTGGCAAGGACGTGTGGAGGTTGCAGTCAAGACATTGAAGCCAAATACAATGTCACCAGAGGCCTTTTTGCAAGAGGCAGAAATAATGAAAAAGTTCTCCCACCCTCATCTCGTTGCCATGTACGCTGTCTGTACCGATCAAGAGCCATTTTACATAATTACGGAATTCATGTGCAATGGTGCTCTTCTTGACTTTCTAAGAAAGGAGGATGGTAAAGGAAAACTTACGTTTGACAACATGATTTCGATTTCAGCACAGGTAAAATACATTGTAACCGTTTTCAAAAGGTACCAATAAAATTGTTTATTTTTTGGTAAAATGTTTCTAAATGAGCATTTTGATGATTAGCCCGTCTCGTTTTTGAACATGTTTCAGGTTGCAAACGGTATGGCTCATTTGGAGCGTAAAGGTTTGATTCATAGGGATCTTGCAGCAAGAAATGTTCTTATAGGAGAAAATCTCATTACCAAGGTTGCTGACTTTGGGTTGGCTAGGGTTATTGTAGACAATGAGTATTCTGCTCATCAGGTAACTATAACGCTTTAATTATTCATATTTGTATTTTGCCAATGTAGCTCAAGCAATTTTAACAATTTAGGGAGCAAGGTTTCCCGTTAAATGGACGTCTCCTGAAGCCATATCTTTTGGGAAGTTTACTGTTAAGTCAGGTAACTCACTTTACTTTACTTTCTTTTGAGACTCAATACACACAATATATTGATTTTGAAGATGTTTGGTCCTTCGGCGTATTGTTGATGGAAGTATTCACTTATGGACAAGTACCTTATCCTGGTAAATGTGTATTTAACGTACAGGAAAATTTCCTTTAAGAATCTGCTTAACGCTCAAAAATCGTTTAAGGTATGAACAACCGTGAGGTAATTGACCAAGTTGACCGAGGATATCGAATGGCTCAGCCTTCTCATATAACTTATCCAGAAACTAAAACAATGCCCAAAGAAGTTGCAGGTGCACAGTCGAATGTTTACAAGGTATGTTATTTACGCAGGAAGTTTCTGGGTTTCTGCCACAAATAAAATAAAATTTTCACTCAGATAATGCTCGAATGTTGGAATAGAGATCCTATCAAAAGACCTACTTTTGAGTTTCTTACTCACATGTTTGAAGATTTCAGCATCACAACACAAAATCAGTACATGGAGTAAGCAAACCAAAGCTGTCCAACTATTTAAAAGCGAAAAAAATATTTACCCAAACCCCAAGCCAGGAACTATATGATCTCATAAGCCAATTAAGTTTTTTACCCACTCGAAAGAGTACAAACCCATTGAATAAATTATCAATGCTTCAGTAAAGTGCCATTTCAGTTGTTTAAGTTGTGTTTCCCATTTTAATTATTTTCGCCTTTTTTCTAATCTTGAACATTAAGCTAAAGAAAGCTTCATCAACGGCATTTTATTCACCTAATGAATTCATCAATTTAGACATCCGTCTCTTCTAATCTTCCAATATAGAACGATCTGAATCTAATGCAAAACTTAATGCTCTCATTTGTTTTACCTACTTTTTAAGCATTTTAAAGTTTTTTTGTGCAAGAGCTTCCCACTAAGTCAAATGTGCCCTTGAAGTTGGTTCCTAAAATGGCGTCTAGTCAAAGCCTTGCTTGATGCTTGAACCGAGGCACTGATCAGTTGTGTTTTTCATTTTTCAAAAACATTAGATGCCAAGAAACCAAAAAGTCGTTCGTTTCATCTCACATTTTGTTACTAAATTCTTGCGTGGTCTTAAAATGTAGAATTAGTTTTATTATTCTCTCTTTTCAGACCAACCTTGCAAACAAATACTATTTTATCAGTTTGAATGCTTTCGACTTTAAGACATTTTATTCTCGATTATTTCCTCAACTGCTATCACTTAATATAAAATTGTAAATTTTTTTACAAATAACCAAAGTGATACAATAAAAATCGTAAGTCTTTTTATTTAGATATTGTCTTGAAAAAATTCTGTCCACATTTTTCTATATGGACTCCTGCAGACAGGTTGAACTTAGTAGGTTAATGCATTGTTTATGTTGTGGTGGGCGATTTGGTCAACTTATGTACTGGCGGGTGATTTGGTCATTTTACATTATGGTGGGCAATTTGGTCATTTTATGTACTGGTGGGCAATTTCTAATTGGGTGAATTGGGGGTGAGCGATTTCTCATGATCCTGTAAGGTTTGATTTAGAGACAAAAAAAGTCTATGTTGGGTTCGGCGAGAGATAAGATTATTGGAGGGTGACTTTAGAAAATCTTTGTAAATGTTGCTTTAAACAGCTGGGTTTTGTATTCAGAGGTTCGTTTTGGGAAAATGGAAAAATATCCATACAGATTACAGACTGCAACAGTAAAAGCTTAACCTGGTAGACAATTTTTTGTCTTGAATCAATAATTTTTAGATATTTTAGCTGTTTGGGTCGAAGCTATATGCCTCTCCCAAGGGTGGAGAGGGCTCAATCCATGCTCAAGTATGTGTAAAGGTACAACAAAGAAACAATATTGAGAACACAAACAATTTCTTTTCTCAGTGCAGTGAGGTAGTTATACAAACATTTTAAAATCTCTAGTTAGCTTACGAATTGCTCGTTATAAGTTGCTGATTATTGATACTAATCTATTTATTTAAAAGTCAAATAAGCATTTTTCAGTTGGGGATAATTTTTTCTTTTTCTAGCCTAGTGTATATTGTCTACAGCCCTTTGCTGCCATTGCATTAATCTAGAGAGTAGATCAGAAGGTGTAGGTCATCTAAAGGAGACTGGCATGGTAAGGCCTTAGTTATGCTTTTAATTTGGGAACATTGGGTGCAATTTCATTCCAGTTGATTTTTGAAATTTTTATTAATGACCTAAAATATGCATTTAACTTATCAATTACGACACATTCTTTAAGTCAAAGAGCAAGAAAAGGATTACGAGAAATTTTATTTTTTTCTCTCTCGAAAGCGACATTGACGAATTTGTTGAGTGCCATTAAGGGTAGTTTCAAATTGTCCGTGGTTTACATGTGCATTCGTGTTAACGACAAAAAGTGAGATGTCTTGGTATTGGAAGACGAAAGGATGCAGTTTTTCGTAGAGAGATTTTACTATTTAATCAAGCAGTTCTCTATCGATAATGTGAAGACCAACGGCGTCCCCTGCTCTTGTCATGCGGGCTATCATGTCTCCGAGCTCCTTAATGGCTTTTACCTACAAAATTAATATTGGGCATGAGATCCTCTGAAAATAGCTTCCTTAACCTTGTGTGATTTATGAGCGCCAATTCGAAAATTCTGGTCTGAACTTGGGACTTTTCTGTTTAAAAAATCAAAACACCTGTTCTTCGAGAAAGTGGGTCTCCAAGAAATCGCAGAGCTGAGGATCACCCTGGTCGCTCGCAACACGGTGCAGATTGAGAAGTGACTACCAAAAAAAACCTCCTCAAGTCTTTGGCACTTTGATTGCTCTGGGTTTCCTTACCTGGTTGACCTCTTTCTCTAGACTCAATGCACCTGTCACTGCCCCAAGAGCAGAGTCCCAGGCGTCGACCTGAGGCTTTGAAACATCCTTTAAAGAAGAGACGAAATCAAAAACAAGATAATTAGATATTTTCCAAACTTGATTACCTGCAAGACGATTCTACCTCCACGCTTGTTTTGGTATTTCATGAAAAGCTGCGCATGTTCTCTTTCCTCGTCGGAATTCTTGAGAAAAAACTTGGCAAATCCGTGAAGGGCTTGATCGTGGCGATCAAAGTGATAGCTCTAAAGTAAAGGATAGGTTATGGTCAGTCTTTACCTAAACGCACAACATAGATATCCCAAAAGTAGGGCTGTTATACCATGGAAAGATAGACATAGCTTGCATACAACTCCATATTGATTTGCTTGTTAATGAGTGCCTACAATTTTACAAAAATAAACTTTCAAATGCCTTCCAATGAAGTACAAAAGTAAGTCCAGATTACCTCACATTCAGCCGAATAGTTCTGGCGAATGCCAACGTTGGTAGCCATTTTGAAACACCTTAGAATAAAAATTTAAGGATCGCTGGAAATTAACTTACCTTAAATGCCGATAAAATTACCTTGTAATCACTCTATTTGACCTTTAAATCCAGAAGGACAAGTACTTAGGTAAGACTTTTAGTTATACGAAAACAATGATTTTATAAATTCTTGATCCTGGAAGTTTGGGACGATCGAGTTTTTCTCTTTTATGTTCCTTGGCGGATTTGAAGGCTGATTTTTGGCTCGCCGATTTTGTCGCTTTTGCCGTTTTCGCATTATAGCCGTAGATGTAAACGCAACGTAAACAAAAAAAGAAAGCTAGCAGCAAACTCAAGAAAATAGTGGAAGCTAGTAGTGTTTATTTTATGTTAGGTTTCAAAATTAAAAGCAAGATTTAATTCATTATTAATCATTACGATGTAAATTGTAAGACATTTTTAAATCACATGCTTTTTACTACTCTCCTACTTTTTTACTCGAAAACAAAAGTTTAACTTTTAACTTAATAGTCAATATTTTGATTTTTAGTAGGAAAGAAATGCTTATGGCTAACTCCTATTTGCGAAGGTCACTCTAGCGCACGTAAAAGGGGGCAAAAGTGCATTTTTTTGGAGGAAAAATCAAAAATTTCAACGGCGGCGGGCCACCACTTCAAAAATCAAAATCAATTCGAAAACAATTGACTTTTGAATTTTGATTTGATATTCATGGTATTATTATTTGATACTCAAAAAGAGAACTGACAAATACTTTATTTAAAATGGACGGGTTAAATGGTGACAACGGCTTGGACATTCTTTCGCATATATGTGTTCGAGATCATAATGACAGTGTGACAAGACAAATGTTAAAAATTAGAGTCAAGTTGACAGAAAAACCCACTGAAAAGGTAAAAATATATTTATGAAATAAACTGATAAAGAGTTTTTTGACTTCTCTTTCTTCCTCAGAGACTTCACATTCTGATCACTGCTGATGACGAAGTGGGTCTATTTTTTATTCTCGAAGTGACAGAGTCTGACTACAGAATCCTTCGTCAAAAACAAGGTCTGTTGGTTGACATTGGGGCTTTTCCCTCTATGCTAGAACGTCTGCTGGAGTGCTGCAGGTATTTTATTATTAAAATTTTAAGAAGTTTTAAGCTGATTATTTTCATCTAAGGGACGAAGAAAATTCCGAGTCGCCAAAGTTTCTTGCGGTGCTGATAAAAAATAAATCTTCTGAAGACTCAGCAACGTTTGAAGTCCAGGTATCTGGGCAGCAAATGATATGTATTTTTTGAAAATAAATTAGTTTTATATTCAGGAAATAAATGCCTATCGGCGTCTGGTTCACCTATCTCTTGATTTTTGTCGAGGTTCAGATTCCAAAATTCAAGAACATCTAGGAGAGCGGCTAAAACGGTGTCAGGCTGAATGTGAAAAACTAACAGACGTGATTAAATCTGTTGAAGGCCAAATGAAAGGACTTAAGCTAGAACTAGATCGATCCCAGGCTGAAGTAGAAAGATTGAGAAGAGAAAAATCAGAACAAGTAATTGTACAAAAATTGTTACAATATGAATTGTGCTTGAGTGCGACAATATTCAAAGGAGTCCGGATTCGTTTCGAAGCTTTCATTTGAACTATCAGAAGAGAGAAATAGGACTAAAGCTGAATTATTATCAATCAAGTCAAACTATGAAAGTGAAAGACGGATGATTGTAGAAGAGAACAATAGGTAAAAAGTTGTTTAAAATGTTTTGATATTTAATTGCTAAATATATTTTCCTTCCAAGTTTAACAATTAAATAAATTATGTAAAACCTATACTTATTTGGATCAATTTAGGGTTTGAACTTTTTTCAGATCTCTCCGAAAGTTACAGAATCAAGCTGCTGCCCTTGAGTATGAAAATAAAGACCTAACAGAGAAGCGGCATAGATATGAGGTCTGCAAAAAATCAGAGTATTAATTGACAATAAAAAATAGTTCTTTTTAAATTAGGCAACTATTCAAACCCTTACTGAAGAAAAACGGTTGCAACAGGAAGAGATCATGCGAATAAAGCGTGAACTTGAACGCCACAAAGAACAAAATAATTATTTAGGAGCTGGGTATAAACTATTTTTTTCCTCTCGGGATAAGAAATTTTGAGATTTGCTTGACCTAGAAATCATGAGTTGGACCGTAATCTAAATCGTCTTGAATCAAAAGTGGCCCTTTTGGAGCAGGAAAAGATTCGTTTGGTGGAGGATGTGTCAAGACAAGACAAAATAATCAAAGATATTGACAAACAAAAATGTAATCTTGAAGCTGACTTGGAAGATAAAAAACAATTGGTAATGTGAAGTTTTCACAAATAAAGCAAATCTTTTTCAATTTTTACTTTACGTTTTAGGTTGCAAAAAGGGAGGAGGCAGTGAAAAATGTTAGCAGAGAACTTTTGAAAGCAAACGATTCCATAAAAAAGCTTCAAGAGCAATGTAATAAACTAAGTCAAAAGGTAAAAAGAATTAAAAAGATTAAATTGCGTTTAATACTTCATACCCGATTTGAAATTGTTAGGTAAAATTAGGATCTGATATTCTTAAAGAGCAGGAGCGTCTTATGAACGGTAAGGATGAAGAGCTTGACTCGGCAAGACAGGTAGGTTTTTTAACTTTCGTCTAACAAAATGCTATATCTGAAAAATGAAAATAAAATTTTAGGAGCTCCGTCAGCATGCAGACAACTTAAATGAACTTCAATTCAAGACCCGTGTACTTGGAAATGAAATTGAAGACAAAGAAAAAAAGATTTCAGATTTGACCAAAAAGAACAAAACAGACGAAGCAGGCAAGTTTTTTGAAATGAATAAGGTTTACACAAGGGCCTAATTGTTATCTAGCTGGGATCTGAGGGTAGGAGGTTCGAACATCCAGGTAGGAGATGAAACCCGACAGGGGGTTGAGCCCCAACAACTCTGTCAACCTTTGACCCCGTGTTGCCACAAATGCACAAAAAATGATCCAGCCAGGATATAAAAAGTGTCTGACATGATTATTTCGATAGGCACTCAAGAAAGAAAAAAGTGAGTCAGGGTGGTCTTATCCCGGCGATAGACCACAGAAAAAATTTAAAATATGAAAAAACTGATAACCAAAATTTTTAAAATATGCCTTTAATGAGCCAAGACTCTCATGGTGTACTATAAAAATTATTAAAAAAATACAGCAAGGTTTTCAAAGCTTCGTTTCTTTAGTTATTCAATGGTTGAACAAGCAGCTTACAATAGCGCAATCAAGAGATCCGGGATTGCGTTTAGGGCCACCTCCAGACTTCACCACTTCTTTGTCGCCTTTACCATTTAATCTGAAAGACCTCATGCTTCAGACCCCAGAAAGGATTTCTGAGAAGGAGAAGTAAAGGGCCTTGTAACTCAATATTTAGTGCAATTTCATTACTTTTTAATATTATTACAGCAAAGAGAGTCTCAGCCTTGATCCCAAGTATTTGAAGCCTATGTCCACAAGCACAGCAGTAAAACCCAGTAAAAGTAAAAATTCACCAAAGTTTGGGCGGCCAGGAGAGCAATCCACAACTGCAGGGCTTTTAAGGTCTGCCTTGCATTCAACAACGTTGAAGTCGAAAAATCAGCAATCAGTGTACTTCACAACAGATGGATAAGAACCATTCGTTATTGGATCTTGTAAAATAGGAGAAAGTATAGAATTTTATTGTTTTTTAGTACTGTTGTTTTTATGTCTATAAAAATTGTGAAATAGCTTATTTATTACTCACACTTATAATCTCTCAAGGATAAGCTATGTCAGTGTGTGTGATTGTCCAGGAAGAAAATACCTTTCTCGAAAAATTAATTGCTTGATAATAAATGTGATTTTTCAAATAACCGAAATGAAAATGAAATCAACCATGTTGTGTTGTTAGTGGAAAATTACTTGATTGATGTACGTTGAATCTCCCTGTTGAAGCAACCATTTAAAACTGGAAATTGAAAATCAACAACTTTTTGAGGCCTGCTTAGATCTTTCTCTTTTGGTCTCTTTTTTGAAAAGATCAACGGTTGAGAAGAAAAGATTTGAACAGACCGAAAAGTCCCCACAAAGAGAAGATGGAAATTGAATGCCAAGATTGTCAAAATTTCATCACTATCTTCTCACAAAAAGTTCAAGGAATTGGATGAAGTCATCTGCAACAAGTATTTATTGCAAATTTTCAACCCCAGTCATTCCAAACATCAAATTTGGAGTTGAATGCATTAAAAAATAAAACAAAGCAACCACACTAAAAAGAGGATTAAATAATGTTTAACATTGGCCAGAAAAATCATCTACACATGAAACTCAATGGAAAAAATTCTAAATCATCTTGGAATACAACCGCACAGCTTGAAGTGAAAAAGAAAAGAAGTGAGCTTTATCTTGAGATCAGTGAAAAAACAACAGACTATTGAAGAAATTCTTTTAAAACCAGGCCATCAAATCTTGAAACTACTTCTGAAGAGAGAAGGAAAGCAGCAAAAATACTTAAATCTTATACTTTATTCCGGTGAAGATAAGCCCATCAGGCTTGTAAAGGATCTGACCCTGACTTTCTCAGCTTCTAATACAATTTTTTTGTAAACTTGGACAACCTAACGAATGGAAGATGGCAATTATTATACCTTTGCATAAATAGGGACTAATGCCCAATATCAAACTTGGATTTGATAGGTAAACTTTATGAAAAGGTCATAACTTAATTGCATTAATTTGGATCTCTGGATGGTGATCATTTTACCAATATATTGTAAAAAAGTGAAATGTGTGAGCCTGAATAAATAGAAATAGAAAAACAGACTCATCCAATCTGTGGTCAATACCTTTACAAGAGTCC
>Ga0194133_10008025_pt1 | contig 12433 bp, 10 predicted proteins | sample TA2KigOf40mmetaG_FD_155448 | JGI IMG/M metagenome (GOLD analysis project Ga0194133, IMG submission 155448) | Freshwater microbial communities from Lake Tanganyika, Tanzania - TA2015055 Kigoma Offshore 40m | ecosystem: Environmental > Aquatic > Freshwater > Lake | place: Tanzania: Lake...
AGACAAGTAATCTCTTGAATATTGTTGATAATAATCATGACATGCTGATCTTAAGAGTCTAAAGTGTAAAGATCTAAGTTTATTCTTATAGCACATCTTGATGTTTATTGGACAATACAAATAAAACTTACACACTAAATTTGAAACTATAAGGCCTAATTATCCTACACAATCTTAAGTCTGAGAAAAGTGGAAAATAACTAGCTGACATGTAAGTTTCTTTTTACTATTGAAGAGACAAGGATAAAAGCATTCTTAGTATTAGTTTTCTTCCAGATAAGACTATCAAAGAGCTGTGTGGAATTATCCTAGCTTGACGCTATTCCATTTAAGAGATTTTATAAGGTTTGTTAGTATTCACTCTATGGGACACTTGACATGTATGATATGTTTATGCTATCTTTCTTGAAATTAGTGATGGGTCCGGTTCAAATATTTTTGACCCGGGAATTACTGGGTCAATTTTTTGTTGCTCGGGTCAGGTCAGTCATCGTTGGTTTGGGTTTGGGTTTGGAAAATTTCCCCTAAAAATACCAAATTTTTCAATTTTTTCCCTTTTGGGTCAAAAAAATCTCTTCGGGTCAAGTCAAAAAGTACCCAGGTCAAAGGCAGGTCAGCCTCTTATTTACTGCGGGTCAAAACTATGCTGGGGTCGGGTCAGGGCCCATCTCTACGTGAAATAAATCCTCCATTTAAGAGTCCAATCCAAAATTAGCCAAATGGTCATCATAAATTTTTGGAATTTTGTAAATTTTACCTGCTAGCCAACATGAGATGCTGAAACCACAGTCAAACTCTGGATGTAAGACCTTAACATTCCGACTCCCAATTTCAGATTATCAAACAAAATAACAAAAAAGAAAGAGGTTGAGTGAATGAGGTGGGAACTTTCCAAAACTCTTACCTAAAATATGGATGCAGTTTTGGAAATGATTGGAAAGATTCTAGATACTTAATTTTTGCCTAAAGTTTTAGGGTGTTAGTATTCAATTTAAATTGCAGTGGAAAAATCCTCTCCTTTAACCACCTTTCTATGATATGATTCCTTTTTTCCTGGACTCTTGGAAAATCCATGTTTGATCCTACAAAATAGGAATTGGCCTTTCCTTTCACACAAAAATTTTTCAAAAGTTACTGTTCAGTTTTTTTGATATTTTGCTTAAAAGCCGAGATATTTAAGTTCAAACTTTTATATTTACGTCTATAAAAGCTCCCGCAATTTTAAAGCTAAAGAAAAGTTTATAAAATAACATTTCTTGTTGAAACATTTAGCCAAAAAAGGTTGTTTTATAAACTTTTCTCTGCCTTTAACTGACAGAGTAATAAATTTTTTAAGTAGGCAGGCCGCTTGGGAGGGTTAAGTATTTTTCCTCGCACAAAAAATACCCGTCTACTTAATTTTTGTTTAACCTTTTAAACTTTGCATCTGAAATTTTTCAAGGTTTTTTGGAACCTTTTCACCTTTGGTGTTTTCAAAACTGCCCTTGGCAAAAACTGATTAGCTGTTTCTCTCCAGAGAAGGAGCACAATGTCAAAATAAAAAACAAAACACTGTTGATTTGACATTTATTAGGTGCACTGAATTCAAAAATGTACCTTTGATTAGATAAAGATTTTCCATTTGGATAATTGATTTCTTCTTGAAAATTTAGACTTTATAAACAGGATCAAAATGTCTGAAGAGTTGGTCATCCTAAATGTTTCTGAAGAAACAGAAAACTTGGATAGAGTTGAAACTCAAGAACTGATTGGTTTGATGAAGCAAACAATGGTAGAGATTCAATCAAACTTCCTTGATGAAAATAATAAAATTGATTACAAAAAGCTGGTAACTAGTGAGCTTTACAAGGTATTTTTAAGATTATTCTTTTGTTGTTTATTTAAAGATACAGATTCAAAACCTAATTGTCAGCTTTATGATTTTAGAAATATCTTCAACTCTCCAGACAGCTTGCCTTTATTGACTTAACCACTTTGAAATCTGATGAAGAGAAGAAAGCATTCTTCATCAATTTGTACAATGTGCAAGTAGGATGAGCAAAATTATCATTTAACTTTCCGTCACTTTCTTTTGGCATATGATTTGGAATACAACAAGGGTCACTAACTCAAGTCTTTGGGTCATTAACCTTAGACCCTGATTTTCCACAGAGTGCAGGAAAACTTTGAAAACACATCTTTGATTAAATTTTAAAAAGCTGAATGGCACCCCAACAAAAAATAAGGCTTTCCAATTACGTTTGAATGGAGTACTATGATTTTAAGGTGTTTACACACATTTTATGGTAGCTTATGACAAAATTTGCACCATTAACACATGTATCCCGGTGTGCCAAGTGTAAACAGGGGCGATACACCTGAAAGCGGGTGGATACACCAGAAAGTTGTATTGAAAACAAGTCCACCAAAAAGAAAAGTCAGTGTTCTTTCAATGAATTCTATTTCATAACTGATCTCAAATAAACATTACGCCAGTCCTTCTTGCTAGGTGTAAGAAATAAACAAGGTAGGAAGGGCTGTAGCGCGAGAGTTCTTCTGACAGTGGGAAATAAAAGGGACTTCTTGTACAGCAAATAGGACCCAACAATATAGAATGGAAAATACTGAAAATACTAGCATATCAAGAGCTTTTACGTTTGTTGGCATTCAGTGTGTTGGACAATTTTTATTACTATTTTCTTTGCTTCGCTTTTTTGATTGTGGCGTCTAGAGATCAATATCATGAAGGCACCTTTTTCTGACTGGAAATCATTTTTTTGTGTTGTGTGGCAACCCACGGTCAAAGGTTTCCAGGAAGGCAGGGATTCGAACCCACAATCCTTCAAACCCCAGCCAGTTGCCATTGCAATGTGCCACGGCAACCCCGTATTTATCAAAAACTTCTAATCTAAAGACATATATTTGAAATTTCCATTTTAGATGATCCATGCTCTTGCCTCGTTGGATACTTTGCCAGAAACACCCCTCAAGGTCTCAGGAATGTGGTCTAAGTTTGCCTACAAAATTGGACCTTGTCTTTTTACTCTCGATGACATCGAGCATGGAGTCTTGAGATGCAACAAGGGTCATCCATCTCAAAATGGATCTCCAGCATTTTCCACACCAGAAGATCCCAGGCAAAGTTGTGTAGTCAAAGTCTTTGATGAGAGGATCCATTTTGCATTAAACTGTGGAGGTAGATACAAGTTTTGTTATAACCCTTCTGCTCCAAATAATCAAAAATCCTTTCCATACATGTATTTTAAGCTCTTTCTTGTCCTCCCATAAGAGTTTACACTGCAGATAAGATAGACAGGCAATTGCAAATAGCAGCAGAGTCATTTTGCTCACAGGAAATCCAGGTATATGGGATTTCTGTTAATTTTTCTGATCAGTACTGAATACAATTTTTTCCAAGATTCTGGAGAGTGGACAAATTGAAGTTTCAAAACTTCTTCTCTGGTACAGGTAATTACTTATTATATATAAGCTTTAATTTTAAAGTAAGAACTGTTGTGATTATTTCAATATTGCTAGAAATGATTTTGGAGCAACTGAAGATGAGGTTTTGTTGAAGCTTTTGTCCTATGTTCGAGATGCAAAAGTTCGATGCAACATTTTAGAAGCTGTTGACAACAAGGAGTTGAAGGAGAAAATTGTATTTAGGGCATACAACTGGAACATCAACTCAGCATCATAAAAGAAAGCCTTTTCTTTAAGAATTTTATTATAAGAAGTAACCGCCAAGAAATGTTTAAGATTTTTGAGCCAAAATTTTTTATTTTCCAAAGTCAGAGCTAAAAATATGAAACTTGAATTACTAAGCCTTTTGCCTTATTGAACTTAAAAAAAACCTCTTTTACAATTCATGAAATCGTTAGCAAACAACTTTTTCAGTACAGTGTTCTATGCGAATAGTGTCTAGTACGAAAGAAAGCCTTAAAAAATCAACAAAGGTTAAATTTAACTCGATGTACTTTAGACTGCTAAGAATCACAACCAGAGACTTTAAAAGAGAAATTTCAAAGACAGACCTTATTAAACGGTGCAAAAGAGCGACTCCTAATGAATTGGCCAAATATACGACGAGCTCAAAGGTCATTAAAATTATCAGGGATGAAAGACCTGTAAATTTATATAACAGATTAAAGAGTAATCTGTACACAGAAAATCGAAGACCGGGACTGGGATTCTTCTATGACAACTCCACGAACATGCGAGGCAAACAGAGCATCCAGAACCGACTCCCGTACTTCAGACTAATCAGCGATCAATGGATCAATAAAGAGATTACCGACGATGCAATTAGAATGTTGCTGAAGAAAACATTTTTTACTTATTGTGAAACCTGATTTATTTATTTATTTCAAAATTTAAATGTACAACAATGAGTATCTTTAAAGCAGTTCTTGTAAAGTCAATGTCAATGTAACTCTTGATGTTAGAATAATGAGCTGTAATAAAAGCTATTTTTATCTTATCTTACTTTTTAACAGTTTGTAATGTACATATCATGTTCAAGCAAAATTAGTCAAATTGAAATTGGGAACAGACGTCATTCGGTTTTTTTTTGTTTGCTATTCTTAACTTTAAAATTGAGAAAAATTCAAGTGAGAAGAGATTCTTTTTATGAAAAGGAATTATAATTGTCCAGATCAAGTTAACATAAACAATTGGTGAATAAATTTTCCTTGAAGGTAGCCAAATATCCACAGGGGTTGAATCCATTGTGCTCCACTTGGAAACTCAGAGCAAAACTTTTTCAAACCCAGATGTGGCAGAACCCAGGACAAAAATTCTTGACCCAGACCCATCTCTCATAAGCTCCCTCTGAGTAGAATGGAAAACTGATGGATGTCATCAAGAGTTTAATTTACCTACTTTGGTCAAAGATTGAACCATAACTTTACATTCAAAGCAATTTATTCATTTTTCAGCCCTTTCAGCTTTCATAAGTCATTATTTCTCAGGGTGAGACCTTTTGCTGCTTGTTTAAAAATCTACACACTTTGTGTAATTTTTTTGGGAAAACATCATTTCACCTACTGTCATTTTGCCTACTGTCATTTCGTCTACGTCGATTCGCCTACTGCCGTTTTGCCTACTAGCAGTTGCACTACTACGAGTTCGTAGTTGCGGTTAGGTTTGGTTAGGTATCGTTAGGTTAGGTTAGGTTAGGTTAGGTTAGGTTAGGTTAGGTTAGGTTAGGTAAGGTTAGGTAAAGTTAGGTTAGGCTAGGTTAGGTTAAGTTAGGTTAGGTTAAGTTAGGTTAGGTTAAGTTAGGTTAGGTTAGGTTAGGTTAGGTAAGGTTAGGTTAGGTTAGGTTAAGTTAAGTTAGGTTAGGTTAGGTTAGGTTAGGTTAGGGTAGGTTAGGTTAGGGTAGGTTAGGTTAGGCTAGGCTAGGTTAGGGTAGGTAGTAGAAGTAGCAGACTTCCTAGTAGTAGAAGGCGAAACAGCAGTAGGTGAAATGGCAGTAGGCAAAATGACCATTGGCAAAACTACGGAGGTGAAATGACAGTAGTCAAAACATCCGGTATACAAAACGACATGGTATCAATTTTTTTGGTTAGCAAAAGTATAAGTCTCTGCCTCGTTAACTTCATCGAAATAAAAGCCTAAATCTTTCACAGTCTATTTCAGTTTCAGGATCTAATTTTCAATTTTCATTCTTTTATAATTGAGACTTTAAAATTTATGTCACGTGAAATCATCTCTTGAATTACAAAATTATTTTTTTCTTCTTCCCTCTCTCTCTCAATGTTATAAAACATATGCTTATTTTGTAACTCCGAAATATTTAGGATCATCGCATACTTAGAATCAACATTTAAAATCACGTGATAGGAAAAACTAGATAATAAAACGATTACGCATATAATTTCTACAAGTTATTAGTATGGTTTCTTACGTCCATCATCCTACTTTCTGACACAATATTTTTGAAGGCACGTGGATCAAGAGAAAAACGTGAATCTCGAAAGAAAAAATTACAATTTTCAGTTATGAAGGCTCCTTAAAAATTGAATATAATAATTTAAGAAAAATTAAATCTGAAGTTAGACAAACTGACCAAGATGACATGTTTCAAGCCGAAAATATTTAATGAATTTTTTTCTAAACCATCCATCTATTCAGCGCCATAGTTCTGTGGCGTCTTCAATGTTGTAGATCTCTGGAAAAAAGTGGCTTTTCAGTCCCAAGCGATCAGACCTTTGGAGAGAAGCAAAATATATAAGTGTGAAATAAACTTGGTGAAAGGTGAGACAAAATTACATTCATGTATTAATTTTGAATTTAACATTAATTTAATGTTAGAAAATGCAGCACCTTATTTACAATATATATGCCATCAATTAAAAAAAATTTGTGTTTATATTTTTATTAATGTAAAAGATTATCTGGTGAGGCATCTTTTATAATTAAAGATTATAGGTAGTGATGGATCCGGGTCAAATTTTTTTGACCTGGGTCGAGTCCGGGTCAGCCATTTATGGTTTGGGTTTGAATTTGGAAAATTTCCTCTAAAAAAGTCAAATTTTTCAATTTTTTTTACCTTCGGGTCAAAAAAAATATCTTCGGGTCAGGTCAAAAAGTAGCCTCTTACTTACTGCGGGTCAAAAGTAAGCTCGGGTCTGGTCGGATCAGGGCCCATCTCTAATTAGAGGTGCTGTTCCCTTATTGGGTTCAGAGCTTAACCCCTTGTGAAGTTGTGCCCAACTGTGCTAAAAAGTGTGCTTTCGGTTATTTGTTATAAAAAAGAGTAGATTAGAATGAGAAGTCTGTTGTTTATTAACTAAACTGTTGCATGTAATTTTTTGACGGTTGTCAAAAATTATGTTGTTTTGCAATATATGGGGAAATTCCTTTAGCCTTAATTGGCAGGGAAAAGAAGTGCGCTGTGGGAGAAGTAATCTCTTAGGTATGTTGGGATCTGAGATTGGGTACCCAGTGCTTCACCCTAGACACATTGGCAAAGACACGCATCTCAGGTCACCCCATTCTGATCTGTAGAGTACCTGTTGGTTGAGCTTTGTTAAGATCTAAATTTTGCCTGATTAGGCTTTGGGTCCACTGGGGTCAGACCACCTGCACCCCATACCAAAGCCAGAGTGCGTGCTCCTGACCCATCTGCCTATGGGTTCAGAGGTTGCCCGAAACAGGATTGCTACCACCAATCATGTGATCCCCATCAAGTAACCTGGGCTCAAACAAAATTGAAATTTCTTCACAAGAATCCATCATTGTGTAAAAAAATTATGACTTAAGTACGCAGTGTGTCTAGTATTTAAAAATTATCTCATCCGAAATTTTCTTATTTCATAATCAGATTTGTCAGTGTTACATGGGTACTCAAAATTTTTTTAATCTTTTCTCATAAACCTTGCGAATTTTTTCATTAAAGGCACACTTCTTTTTTGGCTGGGATTTATTTTTAGTTGTCCCAGCAGCACGGGGTCAAAGGTTGCCGGGCCGGGATTCGAACCCTGGACCCTGAGATTCCCAGCCTGCTTAAATTACAGTTTCATGCCCACTTAAAATTCATCCCTAATTAGTGATGGGCCCTGACCCGACCCGAGCTTAGTTTTGACTCGCAGTAAATAAGAGGCCGACCCTCCTTTGACCCGACCAATTTTTTTGGACCCGAAGGTAAAAAAAAATTAAAAAATTTGACATTTTTTGGGGAAAATTTTCAAACCCAAACTCAAACCATAGATGGCTGACACGACCCAACCTATGACCAGGGTCAAAACATTTTGACCCGGACCCATCACTATCCCCACTAGAAGCATGAATTTGCAACAAAACCAAAAGTATTAATCAGGCTCTCAGATCTGTGTTGACACTTGTACTCCAGCAAAATATTTTTATCCAGTCTCCCCTGGCATTTTTCTTTTTCAATCCACCTTGCCTTCGCCCTCATTGCTCTTTGAGTGACGGGACAGATGTTGGTGTTTTATATATATAAAATACATATTGATAGCTAGGTTCCCCATCCTCAGTTGTTTCTTCACCTGTGAATTGTTGTATTTTTAAACTCATCATCAGGCATAAGAAAGAGAAAATTTGTTTAAGTTATTTGTTTTTCTCAAAAGGGAGATTCCACATCCCTTTTATAATCTCTACATATATAATAAGAATCCCAGCATCACAGGTTGTAACCAGAGAGTTGGGAAATAAAGAAAGAAAAGGTAAAGTTTTGTGGTTTTTGTATGAAGTTGTCAATCAAACCTATATTTAGCAATTTAAAGAATGCTTTACACCTTGTAAGTTTATTATTGAAATGAGAATGCAAATTTTAGTTGGTTTGACAACTCTATGTAAAAGGTTTGCCACGGCTTGATCCAAAGACCCTGCAATTTCAAGCCTGATACTTTACCTACTAGGCCATGGCAAACTCTTATATTCAAAGTTTTAGTCACTTCAACTTTCATTCCTGACCCAAACTGGACTGAATCCACCCTATATTTACCATTTCTATGCTTAATAAAACCCAATTACCTGTGGCTATCTTTAGTATAGAAATATTCTGACAGACAAAGGAAGCAGTTTTTTTTCCTAGACATAGTTAGAGTACAAACTCAAACTTGCTTAAGAAAGCAATCAATTAAATATAATTTGAATTTTTCTTTTATACCTTGGGCAAAAATTGAAAATCAATATCAAACTTTCAATATATACAAATCAATATAGGGCTTTAAAGTATCAAAAGTCATGAATTTTAAACAAATTATAATAGGCATGCATTTTATCATTGGATTCTAAATTTACAATTGAAAATATAGATTTATTTTAGCTTCATTTCTTTTGACATCTGATTCAAGGAAGGGAAACCGTGACGATAAAACACGTGAGGAGTTCGAGTCACGTGTAAAGATGAATGTACAGCAACAACATTCATACAGAAAAGAAAAATCCCAATTCTAAAAAAGGATGATAATCTTCATAGAATTTCTAATGCAAAATAAAAAAAAAGCTGATGGGAATATTGGGCTAAAAATACTCTAATTATTGAATGAATAATTATACACTGAGAATCCCTAAAATGAATTTTCACTTCTTCATTTCCAATTAAACACTTGCAACGACGTCACTGATATAAAAATAAAACTGTTAAACGCCAAATCACGATGTTTTGGTGTGTTGTGACATCAAAGTTTACCTTCATTTGCAAAAGAAAAAATAGGATTACAAATATTTTGATATGGAAAAGCATTTTGAATACAAGAAATTTGTTTCAAAAGAGCTTTAATGTACCTAAGAAAAGTTGTGTTTTTTTACCTGGTCATTAAGAATAAATACAGCAGTAAATATTATGATATTAGATAGTGATGGGTCCGGGTCAAAAATTTTTGACCCGGTTCGGGTCAGTCATTTATGGTTTGGGTTTGAATTTTGAAAATTTCCCCTAAAAACGTCAAATTTTTCAACTTTTTTCCCTTCGGGTCAAAAAAAATTGCTTCGGGGCGGGTTGGAAAGTACCCAGGGCGAAGCCGGGTCGGCCTCTTATTTGCTGCGGGTCAAAAGTAAGCTCAGGTCGGGTCGGGTCGGGTCATGGCCCATCTCTAATATTAGACAATGAAAATTTTCAAAACTTGCTGTAGATTCTCAATGATTATTATTTACAAAATGAGAGTTTATATAGATACACATCGTTGCAAACTAGTGATGGGTCCAGGTCAAAATTTTTTGACCCGGGTCGAGTTGGGTCAATTTTTTGTGGCTCGGGTCAGCCATTTATGGTTTGGGTTTGAATTTGGAAATATTTCCCCTAAAAATGTTAAATTTTTCAATTTTTCCCTTCGGGTCAATAAAAATCTCTTCGGTTTGGGTCAAAAAGTACCAGGGTAACAGGCAGGTCAACCTCTTATTTACTGCAGGTCAAAAGTAAGCTCGGGTTGGGTCAGGGCCCATCTCTATTGCAAACTGAATCAATAATTATGAAAATTGTAGATTCATAGCAAGGGGCTTCCATAAAATAGGGGATCTTATCTTTTCTTATAGCTCAAAACAAAGGTTAAATCTGACTTTTTTTATTTAGTTTGATGTTGAAAAATTGAAATCCTATATTGATTTGGAGTCAAAAATCTCTCTTGGGATTTTGTGCATATGCATAATTAGAAAATGTTATCAGTAAAGAGTGAAAAGACATGTTTCATTGCAGGGAATCTACTAAACATGTTGATTTCAAGCCACCCTTGGAACACTGGGATTTCTGCTCATCTGCCAGTTGCTCAACCTTCATCTGGCCAATACTCTCAAGTAACTTTTTTATACTTTGACATGTCTTAAATACTCGAATATAACTCGAAACCTTTTCTTTGGCCCAACTTTATTTCCATCAACGAGGAGTCTTATAAAAATTTTAATAATAATAATCTTATGCAGTACAGACTCTAGCAAGTTTGATACGCAACCAACGCCTTTTTAAGAGTTCTGCCCTACCAAAAGTAAGACACACGCTGTATGCCAACTGTCGGGTGTATCCAACCGCTTTCAGGTGTATTGCCCCTGTTTACACGGGGCACACCAGAATACACATGTTAATGGTGCAAATTTCATCGTAAACTGCCATAAAACACATGTAAATGCCTAAAATCATAGTGCTACATTTAAACGTGCTTACACAGCCTTATTTTTGATCGGTCACTTTAGAAGTTTATGGTCACTGCAGATTACTATTACCCTTACTGAGAGTGCCTTGTTGATTTTTTTCGCAATCCAGGGTTGAAAAGTTGCTGGCATGGGCAGCCGGGGATTGAACCCATACCCTTAGATCCTAGTTCTCAGTCAGGTGCCTATGACCTCTCAGCCACAGCGACCCCATTTAAAAGTGTTAAAGTTAAACCTCAAAATAGTGATGGATCCACGTCAAAATTTTTTGACCTGGGTCGGGTCTGCCATTTATGGTTTGGGTTTGAATTTGCAAATTTTCCCCTAAAAGCATCAAATTTTTCATTTTTTTCCCTTGGGGTTGGGTCAAAAAGTATTCGGGTCAAAGGCCGGTCAGCCTCTTATTTACTGCAGATCAAAAGTAAGCTCGGGTCAGGTCAGGGCCCATCTCTACCTCAACATGATGGGATAATGCAAAAATTAGAAGCCATAAGGTATCTTAAAAAAGATATTATCTTCCAATGAAAAATAGATATTTGTTGGTTGGTGCCATCAAAGGATTAATCTCAACCACAGTTTGAAGTAAGGTTGCTATATCAACATTTGCTTTTCCAAAGAATAATTTTATGCAACAAAAAAAGGTAGTTAAAGAAAAACCAACATTTTAATTATGGCTCATGAAGCTTAAATGAATTGGGAAGACCCTCAGGCTGAATGGGCAGCCTCTTTCCAGGTTAAAAAATAGGATTTGGATATTAGCTGCAGGCAAGTTTTAAATACATCTGCTCTGAAACTGAGGCTAAATGATAATCCCTTGAGCTGAACTGAAACCAGTTTTAAAATTTGACATCAGAAAAGTTTTGAATGTCAAAAAACTGTTGATATTAAACTTCTTTGAGAAAAAAGTTTCCCATATGTGTCTAAAAAACATTTCAATCTTTAGGCTGATATTTTAATTTCCATTTGATAAAAAAACTATAAAGACAATTTTTATTTTCAGATTCCATTTGGCCAAAATAATCGAGGACGACGTCAACGTGAATTTATTCCTGAGGCTAAAAAAGATGATTGTTATTGGGACAGACGTCGAAGAAATAATGAAGCTGCCAAAAGGTTGATTCAATAGATTCTCGTGCAAAGTTTAAAAAAACATTTCAATTTAATATATCTAAACATTCAGATCTCGTGAGAAGCGTCGCATGAACGACATCCTTCTTGAGGGTCAAGTTATTGAGTTGACAAAAGAAAATTTGATTCTTAAGGCACAAATTCAGGTTTGGAATTCTCATATAAAAAAAAATAATCAAAATTTATTGCTTCAATTTGAATCTTTTTCTCAAAGGGAGTTTTGGATCATTACGGAATTCGAGCCTCAGAAACCTTATCTCCATTTACTTTGGAACAGATTCTTGCTTCTTTGCCATCTGGAGAACAAATTCTTGCTCTTGGATCGAGGTATTTATTGGGGATATGAGAAATGGGAAAACGACGTTTCGCCATATGCCTTTCCGCCATATGCCGATTCGCCATACATAAGCAAGTTCGCCATATGAGCCAATTCGCCATACGACGAGAGTGCGCACTCGTCGTAGCCCCGCAGGGTTAGGTTTATGCGCGCACAGGTTAGGTTAGGTGCAATAAAGTCGTCGTCGTCGTACGTGCACGCGTGCTCGTCGTATGGTGAACTGGCTCATATGGCGAAAAGGCATGTGGCGAAACAATGTAGTATCATGAGAAATTGCTTAATTATGAAACCGCTTACTGAATAGTTGCTTATTCTAAATCGCCTACCTTAACAATTACCTTATTACAATATACCTATACTGACAAATCGGTTACCTTG
>Ga0194133_10008027_pt1 | contig 12431 bp, 8 predicted proteins | sample TA2KigOf40mmetaG_FD_155448 | JGI IMG/M metagenome (GOLD analysis project Ga0194133, IMG submission 155448) | Freshwater microbial communities from Lake Tanganyika, Tanzania - TA2015055 Kigoma Offshore 40m | ecosystem: Environmental > Aquatic > Freshwater > Lake | place: Tanzania: Lake Tanganyika...
AAGTTTATCTTTCACAAGTTTGTTGATTTTCAAATTTACCAAAGAAGTTGAATGATTTCCCCATTTTAAAGTTGTATTTTGAAATTGTTTCACACTTCTTTTAAACTTTCAAATCAGCAAAATGTTAGAAAAATTTGGAATTGTTTGAGTCAAAAAAACTTTTTTCTACCTTCATTTCACTTTGACAAATAGAGGAATGAATGATTTTTATAACTTTTTTTTGCAGCTGTCAATACCTCAGTTTGACACCCTAACTTGTCATGGTTAAATTCAGCCTCTCAAAGCTTACTTTTTAAAATGAAAGAAATAAAAAAAGTAGAATTGTGAACCTCTCTTATATAAGGCTTTAACCACTCAAAATGTGGATAGGCTTACCTGATCCTCCATGACTTTGAGAGGTCTACACCTCATGAAGCATCAGGGTAACCCTAATTCATTGTGCAACTCATCAAATGTATATTACCAGTATGGTGTTGTGAAATGAATCTGGGATGACCTTTCGGGAGTGACAGAGTAAATGTGTGCGTCAACCTAGTCATGAATTTCCCAATCAAGAAAAGAGTTACAACTTAACTGTTTATTGATGGAACGTAAGCCATTCGACAAGACTGGGAACAATAAGAAATGGAATAAAGATTCAAAGAGATGATATCTTTGGTTGCGGTCTGGAGGGATGCATCTATCGTAGGCAATAGATTAATGTAGCATGAAATATAAGTGCGGGGATGAAGGATAACTTGGCAGAGTAGCTTGAAATAACTTTTAAAGGAAATGTGAGTAAACTGAACATTTGCTTGAAAAATACTGTAAAGTGAGCAAAAATTTCTTTTAAACCTGTGTTGTGATTGCTTTGCCAATCAAAATGTCCTTAAGATTGCACTAATCCAAGACTTTATGAGGTCTGAACCTCATGAGGTATCAGGGTAGCCACTTATTCACTCTTGTACAGTTTGCAACTTTCAATGCATCACTATTATTGGATCACATTTACCTTTCTATAAACATGTCTCTGTCATCGATAAACTTTTTAACATCTCATTCATTTTCTTCCTTCACAGTTTGATCTCTTTCATCAGTTTAGCATTGCAGTAATTTAGTGAATGGTTCAATGAAATGAAGGTGTATTTTCCAATAAGGAAAAGCATTTTATTTCTCAGCATCAACTTTTTTCAACTTAATGTAAAGATTTCATTCTATTTGATCTCAAGAATCTTGCTTCCAATTTTCCCAGGAACTTGACATTTTGTGGTCAACAAATCCATCAGATGGAAAGCTTAACAAGAGGAAAGAAATAGATATAAGCAATAAGGATTATATTTTTAAAAAAATTGACTTAAAAAGTTTTGCATTATAGAATATAAGTTGATCATCAATATTTGAAGTTCATTTATCTTATATTAAGTAAATGCTTTCCTCTATGACCAGCTATTTCATCCAAAAATCAATTATCTGTTAAAAGAGAATTATTAAAAGCTCTTTAAATTGATTCTTTAGACTTTTATTGACAAAATTAATTAAGTTTAGAGATTCATTGTCTGATGTAGAATAATCTTGAGCCACTTTGTCATGGAAAATCATTTTTCAACATTTAATGTTTTGGAGGATAAAGAAGACCAGCATCTTTTTTAGTTGGGGCAATTTTATTCAAACAAATTTTTTTCTATGGCTTAGATCAACTTTCCTCTCTAATGTAAATTTTGCTTTTGTTTGAACTGCACCACTTGAATCAAGTTGATCTTTTTTATTGTCAATATTGGCTTAATTTGCAACCAAGGATTGCCATAAAGATAAGAAGGCTACACAAACGGTGAATCTTTTCTGGTTCAACTATTTATTGGCTGAAAGTTTATTTCTCATTCCATTTTTAAAGCAAAAATCCCAGCAAGCTAAAGTTGAAGATTAACTCACTTATACTTTATCATGTCCCTATAGGGCAACACCTGGGTGTTGCAGGGTGAGAGAGAAGGTATCAAAACATTCAAAATGGCATCCTTATTGATTTAATTTACAGATTACATGAATGTCAGACATCAGCCCTAAAGAGAAGAATGTCGCTTGCTTGTAAATCTTTATTCAGCTTGTCTATCTTTTAAGACTACAAACTATTTATACCCTAACCCTATCAGGAAAAGGACAATTGTCAAAGAATGCGTAAACGATCATAAGGCAAGACATCAGTAAAGGAGTACTAGTATAGAATAATCGATAACTTAGAGGTGTAGCAAATGCACAATACAACCAATCTTAACTTTTTCCTTTAATAACCAAGTACAATGATTTGAAGCACCCAGTGATAAAAGATCATTTGAGAAGCTTTCTTCATTGTAAATTTAATGTTCAAAGCCAAACCAAAAGGTATCTAACTGGGAATCCCAGTTTTCCACCTCTGACCAAGCCATCAGGGTCTCTTCAACTCCCCTGCCATGGCATGCAAGCACTAATGAATAGATGACGAAGAAGAAATTTGGAATTTAACACCCGCTTGAAAATATTAATTCATTAGTGCCTAACGTTTCTTACAAGGCCGTGTCATAAGGTTATTATGTTCAGCGAATGAAACTAACAAAGGTCCATTAACTCATAATATTATGACCTTATGTGTGTAGGCTTGACCCCAACAGTTACTTGCAATCTTTCTCTCAGCTTGTAAAAAAATGAATTTGCTACCCTTGTTTAAAAAACAAGTTTCTTATAAGCCTTTGCTTCATTCAGTTGAGGTAAAGGCTACAACTGATCTTAGGATTTTTTATACAGTTTTTCATGTTCAAACTTAAAGAGTCATTTCATGCAAGTTTGCTTAGCTATCTTTCATTCCCCCACATAGCGTCCCAAGCTACAATAGTTTACCCACACCCCAGATGTCCCTCCACAAAGCCATCAAACGATACTATTTCTTTGATGTGTCCATACAGCTGCTACCCTTTTCTGTACTGTTTCCAGCCCCATCAAATGGTTAACTTTCCATCAATAAATAGCTCTGTGTTGATTCTTTTCTTAATTGGGAAGGTATTCACTAGGTTTTACGCATCAGCCAACTCTCTCGTTGCGTAAGGGCCACCCCAAGAACCATACTACTGAACTAAATATAATTACATTTTAAATAGAAATGGGCCCTGAACCAACCCAATAGTACTTTTGACCTGTAGTAAATAAGAGGCTGACCCGTCTTTGATCCGGATACTTTTTGACCTGACCTGATAATATTTTTTTGACCCGCAGGGAAAAAATTGAAAACTTTGGGATTTTTAAGGGAAATTTTCCAAACCCAAACCACAGCTGACTGACCCAACCTGAGTCAAAAAATTTTGTCCCAGACCCATTACTATTTTTAACGGACCTTTCCAATGTTTAAAGCCTTGTTTGAGGTCCCCAAGCCCATTTTATCAGGGCCAGAGTTATGTCCCAGGCCCAGGTAGAATCCATTATTTTTTCAATCAGATGCTTATGTCTCTTTAACCCTATGAATAAGCAATAATCTCTAGGAGCAATAAGCCTTTTTCAAATATATTGATTTCAGATTTTGAATTCCACAATTCCACCTCAAGAAAAAAAGCCCAATTCTCTGGCAAATGGCAAAAGCATTGGGGTTTTAAGTTTCTTCTATTCTAAACTAAAAAGTTTGAAAATTATTGTGTAAATGGAGGCACAGGCACACCTAATAGACAACACAGACACAAACAACCTTTTTTTCATTTTCATTTTCCATTTGGACTGCAAAAAAAAGAAAGATCTCTTCGATCAAGTCAAGTCACGTAAGAATTGATGGCCAACAAACTGACAATTTATCCACTTGCAACTGTACAGACAAAGTGTTGAAAAAAAATTAATTTTTCTTCCCAAACGAAATTTTTGTGTTGTGCTATTAACATTCATTCATATAGAGAATCTCAAGTCTAGGAGGTTTTTTTTTCCTCCCAAACTCAACCTTTGTTGGTCTACTTTTTTGTTCATATTTGTTTGATTTCTTTATTGGAAGCAAAGCAAGTCTTTGATCTCATTGCAAAGGGTATGGTGTTTATTTATTATATTGATTACACTAAAAAAGGGGGGTTCAAAACACTGCTACCCCTTCCAAGGGGTGACAGTAATTCATGGTTTTTCCTATTCTTTATGAAAGACAAGTCTGATTGATACTTTCACATTAAGATTTGAAATAGAATCAAAATTAATATGAAATTAAGCAGTTTGGTTGGTTTTATATTAATCTTCCACTAAATCTTATTAATTCTTATGTAAAATACACACAAAAAACCTAAATTTTGAAGATTTTCTAAAAAAAATGCATTCTTAACTTGCCTTTGACTCAAGTAGGTATTGTTAAAAAACATGAACTTTACAAGAGGCCTATAAAGGCAAAGTAAATATTAAAACAATTAAAATTTTCATGATCTGAAACATACAGTTTTGAAAATAGCGAAATGTGGTCTGTTGTGGAAACCCAGCGATGACCTTCTCAATCAAGAAAAGAATCAATACTGAACTAATTATTGATAGAATGGCAGCCCTTTATAAAGGAGAGGCTCAGATCAGCGTCTTGACCAATGAGGATGATCAACCAGTTGACACTAGCTGATTGGGGGAGTGTGTATACCTTGGGCAGAAATGCTATCTTGACACAAAAAGGTGTGGGTATGAAATATCAGGTGAGAACCTGTCTTGAAATGAGTTTGACAGGAATATGACAGAAATAGGAACATTTTTGTTAAAATATCGTGAAGGCAAAATTGATAGAGTGCATTTTATGAAATAAATAAGATAAAATAAACCCAGAACCTTAAAATTAATATGAGTCAAGACATGACTTAAAAATCATGCATAAGCAATAACTTTGGGCTTTCAGGGTTGCCAGTCTGGTACATTTTCAGTTACAGGTTTTGACTGTTGACAGGCTCTGGCATTCAATTAGGGGTTGCAAAGATTGGCTAACCTCTTTTAAGGTTTTAGCCTAACGCCAGCGAATACTCCAAAATTTCACAATGTTGGAATGCAAGACCTCAGCACGTGTAACTCCTACAGATTGTGAGGAGGAAGTGCATCTTAAACATTGAAATTGTAACAGATTTTGTGGTCTTAACGGTACGGTACTTGGCTGGGAATTCGATCTAAGGGATTGTACTGTCAGTGGTTCAATCATGGGCATGAACCTTTGACTCTGGGTTGGTAAAAAATGAATCCAAAAACTCCAAATCTCAGCCAAACACGGCCTTTAATGCACCTAATGAAAATATGTCCTGGCCTTTATTGATACATAAAAAATGTTTTTTACTAACAATGAAAATATTTTATATGAAGATTTTTGAGACTTCTAACTTTCGTATCTGCTTATCATCCTGGAAACTAATACAGAGTACCGATTTGACCTTAGGGATATCCTTATTAACTCATCTCATCAAGGAATTTCCTTATTGTTTGCCAACTTATCAATCAAAAATTGAGAATAAAAAGACTTATGTCAGCCTTATAATAACTGAAAAAATGCCTTTGGACTATCTGTCAACTTTTTCTATTCTAACTCATTTGATAAAGTGTTAGAATTGATCATTACTTAACTGTCAACTGCAGACATTAAAATCACAAGATGATTGCAAATTTTGAAATCAATATCCTACCAAAAAAAGTTTGAATCTGAAGAGTCTTTGTGAAAAATGACTCTACTGACATAAAAATGAAAGCTAGTTATCAAACTCAAAGATTGATTTACAAGAATTTCAGGGGGGAGGGAATTTCTTTTACTAGCAGGAAAATTCAAATGATAAAGAATTTCTTTTCAAAAAGTATTTTCTGTCACTTTTCTAAATCTCCAAGAAAAGAAAATTTGATATTTATATTTATATTTATATTTTTCAGAGCTCCATCGGATAAAAACATAGTTTCCAAACTTTTTAAGAGCTTTTTCTACCTAATTTGTTAAACTTTAGTTCAGGACTGTTTCAACAAACAGGTTTTAGTTTCAAAAAATTATTTTAAATCAAATTAGATTTGCTTTGTTTGTTCCTCTCCTGAAAAGAAGATTTTTTTTAAATTTAAACAAACATATTCCTGTCTAAAAATGATACTTTGACATGAAAGGGTAACAGAAATGGCATTTCAAAGTGTTTTGCCTTCTTGGAATAAGTGTTGAACCCTTTGATGTTTAATTGCCTGAATCCAGATTGATGCATTCTTTCAACATAATATGAAAATTTTTGAATTTTGAGTTAGTGGATGAGTTGACATGTTTTTAAAGTTTGTTCAGCCGTAGTGACACCATTTTTTTGCCTTCAAAACTATCCCATTGACATTGTCCACTACTGAAGTGACAACAGATGAGAAGCTAGTCTCAAATAAAATAAAATAAAAAAAAGGATGAAACACAAATTTTGCAGGCTTTAAGATTTGACAAGGTCAAAAGAGGAGGGGAAAAACTTCTTGTAGAAAAGCAACTTTTTGCAAGGAAAAAAAAGTGTTTCTCAGGATAAACATTGAAAAATCTTGACACACTTATCTTTTAGATCATTCAGATGTACTCTGGTGATTTTATTAGGATATGTTTAAGGTTCATTTAACTTGTGCTTTACCAATAAACTGGTTTTCTTTGATCTCAGTTCAATGAGAAAATATTGTACCAGTTTTTCAGTCGTGCAAATCGGTTCTCAGAATAGATTCCCTTCCCTTGGTTGAACTTGTCAACAGACCAATTTAAATTCAAGATGCAAAAAACTACTACCTTGTACATCCAAAAAAAACATGTGAAGCTGTCATTAATTCACTGTTTTTTATGTTTTTGTTCTCAAGACAATAATTTTTCATATCAACTTGTATGAATTCAGTTTGGGTTGGTGTAATAAGAGGTACTAGGAGAGATCACCAATCGACAAGTTCGCCCACACCCAGTTTGCCTACCTACAAGTTTGCCTACCCACCAGTTCGCAAAACTTCCAGTTTGCTTACCCACTACATAAAGGCCCAGTCCCCACGCTTTGGTAATTTTATTGCTGACCTAACCTTATTTAACCTTCTCTGTGGGGCTCATCAAGTAGGTAGGCAAACTTGTAGGAAGGCGAACTCATAGGTAAGCAAACATGTAGGAAGGCAAACTCGTAGGTAAGCAAACATGTGGTTAGGCGAACTCGTAGGTAGGCAAACTGGGGATAGGTGAATTGGGGGTTGGCAAACTTGTAGGTAGGTGAACTCTCGTGGGCCCATAAAAAGATAAGTTTTTTTTATTTCAGTCTCAAGATAAAAGGCAGTATCAGTAATCTGGTTGGACTTGTCAACAGAACAACTCAAACTCAAGATAAAAAAAATCACTCCCATATACATTCAAAGAAACTTATAAGAATTCATTCAATATCTTTTCATGCATTTTGGGCTCATGAAAAATAAGTTAACCAAATCAAATGAATAAACTTGTTTTCTTTGATTTCAGTCAAACATGAAAAAGGTGTTACCAGTATTGTAACTGGTGTTGATCGCTTTTCAGAATGGATTCCCTTGCCATAGTTGGACTAGTCAACAGAACAATTTGAATTCAAAATGAAGAAAACTATTTCCTTGAATTTGTTAATCTCTAAATTCATTTAGTGCCTTTTGTGCTCAAGACAATAAGTATTTAAATCAAATCAAATGAATTCAATTTGGGTTAGTGTAATAAATTGACTCTCAAGAACTAATCTGGGATAAAGAAAGATTTATAAATTTTTTGTCATATTCTTGAGACAAAAGTTTAACCACTTCAACCCTGAACAAATAAAAAGTTTTACAGATACTATTCATCATTTGAAGTAAAAAAAACCCAACAATTTTCACATCCATAGTAAAGATGCAAATACTTCAAAGGATCTTCATATCTACATTGGAAGTTGTTCTTTTTTTCCACTAAACTGTAAAAATGCAAAAAAAGGTGTCACAAGCAGCAAGAAAATCTTGTTTGAAAAATCCATTTTCTTAAAAAGTGGAGAGAAAAATTTTATTTGAAAGTGATTCTGAAGTGGTTGTCGGCCAGTTTGGGAAACTTTGTGCTGCCCTGGCCATCCTTCACCCCTCGTTTTCAAATGAGATTCTTATAAGGATAAAAAAAAATCCCCAAACTTTTCTTTGTATTTTTTGTTTGTTACATTTAAATTTTTCTCAGGTTTTGATCGTTAGATGAAATGCTTCACTCCCAGCAAGCAAGTAATCATGCAGTATGAAAAAAAAACTTATTCATTAAAACTTTTTTTTTCTCTCCCTTTCAATACATTGTTGACGAGGAATTTTGATTTTCTTAATGCAGAGTCTGAATGTGAGAAAAAAAATCATTTCAAAGGGATTGAAATTTTTCTTACCTTGAAAATCAAAATCTCACTTCTGTTGCGGTCAGACAAGAAGACCCCCTTCAAAATATGCTGCAATAGACCTATTTGGCAAACTTCAAAATGAGAGATTTTTCCATTTGCAAACGATGTTTTCAATTCTAATCTTAAAAGCTAAGCCGGTGTCTAAAAATTTGACCAGATTTCACATTTGGCATCGAACAACTTGCTTTCACAATCTCTCTCTCTCTCTATCTATCTTTTGCACAAATAATTCACATTAAAACAACACTAGGCCACCTTTTTTTTCATTGGAAAAAAAACCCACATTTATAATTTAGAGTATTAAACAAAAATTGGTGTTTTTTTTGGGGAGTGATAATGAAATAATTTTTGTACCAGAACGAAACGGTTTCTGAGAAACAACTGACTGAGAATCCATATGTGCATCGAACATGGTCAAGGCAGGGGGAAAAAACTCAGGGGAAAAGTGGGGAAAAACGCTCAGGCCTGATAGAGAAGAGAAAAAAAGTTGAAAAATAAAGATATTTTTAAACAATTTTGCTACTTATTTAAATGTAATTGTCAATTTTATCTCAAAAAAATAAATATCTATTCTAGAAAAAAAAATTATTCTCCTCTTTTTTTTGAAAAATAGTAAATTTAATGATGTTTAAATTTTTGCATGTCGTAAAATGTAATGTAATTTGAGTAAATAGGACAAAAAACTCCCCTGACGGTCGTCACACACGTGTGAAAGGTCTTAAAGGTTAACATTTTCGGTCTTAAACAATCATTATTTGTAGCACTAGCTTTTTTTGTAAAATTAAACTTGAGGCAAAATACCCTTTATCCCATTTCGAAATGGGGAAAAAAAACTTTTAGGAAAGAAATTACATTTGATCAGAAAAAGATAGTAGGTTGCGAGTCTAAATTTTTTTGTTGCCAAAAGCAGGATTGATTTATTGCTTTTAGGTGCATTTTACAAATTTTGTGACTGTTGACATTTTTTGGGACAGTTTACATGTTTTTTCACGCAATCTCTACAGATTTTTTTCTGTGAAGACGCGTGCATATTTGCTTTGATGTTTAGTTGTGCGACTTGACATCAAAACAAATTTGGAGAAAATCAACCAATCAGGATGCCGCTCTTCAAAATAAAAACAAATTGTCAAGTCCGCCACAACTAAAAATCAAAACAAATCTGCACACTCTTCATAGAAAAAACACTGTCGTAATGTGGAGGTTGCGTAAAAAAACATCAACAGTCACAGAATCTGTGAATACCTCCAGAAAAAACGAACATGTATATGCACCTTTAGTTAGGTTCATTTTCAGAAATATACAACGCATATGTAGACCGTCCTTTCGGGTTGCATATATCAGGGTCTTACCATGCAAAATCTGTCTTTTTTGGATGAATTGGAGGGACTTTTCTTCAAACTTTTGGGTGAATTCTTGGCTGTTCCCTTTCCGCAACCAGTACTTGAGTGAGGAATCTGAGGTGTGTGTGCTAGGGTCTCCAGATCACCACTGGTTCATGAGGAGAAGTTTACACCATTTTAGAAATCTGCTCATAGCCAAACCAAGAATATAGTTGGGTAACTTTTCCCTCACAAGTATGTGAGGTGGGCAGAAAGGAAATAAAATGTAGACTATTCCTGGGAGCACATACGGAATGCTCGTATGCAATCACACATCTTATCCCAAAACTTATCTTATGAGTCCCTTCCCTTTTATAGAAATGAAAGGCTCAGATGCAAATGCTCAAAGTACTTTATTTGTCACAAACTAAATCTTACAAACTAAACTAATCGAATAACTACCAAAGTCCTTACGTCTAATCACAATAAAAATTAACTAGGTAACATGCAATTGCACGCAAGCCTTTTTATTGACATGTTAGACAGGAGCGCGCTAATCATGAGCGCTCGGAATCAAACGTAGTTAGAAAGGTTGCGTGATCAAAGATAATAAAGTACCGTTAGTAAAACTATCATAGTACACACTCAAAGACCCTCTTTTCACTATTTTTTATTATTTATCAAAAACGGCTCATACAATTACGATCAAAGAAAGCAATCTTAACAAGAGCCACAAAAATAATGTTCGAGAAATCACACAACAAGTTAATACACATGAATTTACTACAAATTTTAGAAACTAAACGTAATAAAATTAAATGGATAAAATGTAGATTTTATGAGCACTCTAAGTCTGTCTTTTGAAAGTTGTCTGTCAGACCACCACGGAGTCTTCACTTCGGAGAGAACACTTCCACACCAATTCTTTGTTATTTGCTTTCCCACTTTGGAGACTGATGAGTCAAAGCCGAACAGCATACCTTGATATCTGTTTTTTTTGGTAGATATTGGCAAAGGCAGTCTGTCTAATGCCAGCAGGAACACCCGTATTCCAGATCTTCATGAGTGTCATAGCACAGGCAAGTTTACACCATATCCGAGGAGGTAATCTGTTTGTCAATGCAGATATCACATCCCTGCTCATTCTCTGTCTGTAGTCATTGACCACAACTCTGAGTGCTTTGAAATGGATGGATTCAAGTGCATTCATTTCCTTTCTGCCAATAGATGGTGTGACCCATGCGCTGGATGCATAGTAAAGAATGGAGAGTGCTTGGGTAGTGACGATTGTAATGGCTTGTTTGAAATTGAGCTTTCTCCTGATTATTTTCAGGCCATTCAGAACCCTAGTAATTCTTTTCCTAAGCTGGGCGATGTGACTATCCCACTTAAGTTTAGCATCCAGGATGACCCCTAGAGCCTTCAATTTTGTAACACTTTGAAGAGTGATTTCGTCATTGATATCGACCATCCTTTCCTCAGTTTTACCAGAGTGCGACATTATCATGATTTCTGTCTTCGATTGATTAACAACCATTCCAATTTGCGTGAGCTTATCAGTGTGTGTGATGATGTTATTCCTTGTGACTTCAAGAGCTTCGCCAATGTCAGTTCCATAGTTAGTAACATAGGAGTCATCTGCATACCCTAAATAATTACAGCTCTTTAGGTCATTCATTACGCTACCCACATAGAGGTTAAAAAGGACAGGGCCAAGCACCGATCCTTGAGGACAACCTCTATTGAAAGACAGAACTTTGGATTGAGAGTCACCAATATTGACAAAGAAACAATATTTTTCACTTTTGCAAGTAAAAAGTCTTTTCAAACAGGCTGCTGTATATTGTTTGTCTTTCTTTCCATGTAATGTAAGTCATTCCCGCAGTTTATTTCCCACCACTTTCAGTTTACCCTAATCTAATAAGTCCTCCATTTTTTCTGATCCGATCCCTCCTTTACTTTTGTATATAAAGCCCCTTATTCACATCAATATACAGTTTAGTATTGGCTCTTTTCTTGATTGGGAAGGCCTTCACTGGGATTTTTGCTCTCCGCCTTCATTCCTTAAACACTCACAGTTTCTGCCTTTGCTTTGACTCCCTAAACCATTGTTCTGAGATCTGTGTGGGCTCTCTACACATATAATATGAACTAAGTTTTAAAATCACTTTGATAATTTCTTTAAATCTTTTTACACACTGTTTTGGTTGGGAATCACTTATTATTTTTTGGCAACCCAGGGTCAATGGTTACCTGGTGAAGCTGGGGTTCTAACCCAGGACCCTCAGATTAGATGGAGGAGGCAAAAACTAGGCTTCTTTAAGAAGAAGAATTGTTTAAATACAATATTTACAAAAGCTGATTCTTTTGCTCTAAATAATGCCTTTTTTGGAATGATTTTTCCTCAAACTTTAAGTGAGATGAACTTGCTTTTCAATAAAACCTAAAAGCTTCAATTTTGAAAATAAAAGTTTCTGTCTGACTGAAGACTTTTCATTCAATATTTCAACTTTTTCATTGAAATCTTTAACCTTTTTTTTTGCTGTCTAGATTATTGGATTCCAATGTCTTGAAGATCAAATCAGCTAACAGATTAGAACAAACCAATACTTGAAATGGTAAAAAGACCAATTTTATTTCTAGACAAACAAGTTGAATTTTCACAAAGATAGAGAACACAGCGCATAACTTTTTCAATCAGATACTAGCTACTAAAGTAACAGAATTTTGCCATCACTGGCGATGGTTAGTGCATAGACAAGTGTAGCAAAAGATTAAAATTGGGGGGGGTAAG
>Ga0194133_10008028_pt1 | contig 12429 bp, 18 predicted proteins | sample TA2KigOf40mmetaG_FD_155448 | JGI IMG/M metagenome (GOLD analysis project Ga0194133, IMG submission 155448) | Freshwater microbial communities from Lake Tanganyika, Tanzania - TA2015055 Kigoma Offshore 40m | ecosystem: Environmental > Aquatic > Freshwater > Lake | place: Tanzania: Lake...
GGTCAAGGTGCCCAAGGAGGTCAAGGTGCCCAAGGTCCCGCAGGAGGTCAAGGTTTTCAAGGAGCTGTAGGTGCTCAAGGAGCTCAAGGTGCCCAAGGTCCTCAAGGAGGACAAGGTTCTCAAGGAGGTCAAGGTGCCCAAGGAGGTCAAGGTGCCCAAGGTCCCGCAGGAGGTCAAGGTTTTCAAGGAGCTGTAGGTGCTCAAGGAGCTCAAGGTGCCCAAGGTCCTCAAGGAGGACAAGGTTCTCAAGGAGCAAAAGGAGCACAGGGAGCAACAGGAGCACAAGGAGCCCAAGGAGCCCAAGGTGCTCAAGGACCGGGTGGAGAACAAGGAGGACAAGGTGCTCAAGGAGGACAAGGTGCTCAAGGAGCTCAAGGATTAGCTTCACCTGGACCAGGAGGAACAACGGGTCCTCAAGGAGCCCAAGGTCCACAAGGACCTCAAGGTTCTCCAGGAGGTCAAGGTGCCCAAGGTGCTCAGGGAGGATGTTTCGTAGGAGCACAAGGAGCTCAAGGAGCCGAAGGTGCTCAAGGACCTAGTTCTGACCTTAGATGGAAAAAATCAATTAGAAAAATTGAAAATGCTCTTGAAGTTGTTGAAAAACTACGAGGAGTTAGCTTCGAATGGGCACCTGAAATGTTCGAGAAATATGGGATTAGATTTAGAAAAATTCGAGCTAAGGATATTGGATTTATAGCTCAAGAAGTTATTTTACACTTACCAGAAGTTGTAAGTTTCAAAAATGACCGTTGGTATGTGAAATATGACGAGATAGTTTCCATTTGTATAAGTGCAATTCAACAGCAATCTTCGTTACTTGATACTTGCGAAAATGAAATGGATGAATTAGAGAAATTAATTAAATAAAAAGAGGGTCTTCAGGACCCTTTTTCATTAACTTTATTTTTCAATTCTTCGATAGATTTATATAACATAACCAAAAACCTTGGCCAAACCTCCTTTTTATGTTTTTTGATTAGTTCAATATAAGTTATATAATACGGTTCTTCACCCTCTTTAGCCGCTATAAAATCTGCAAGACCAGGATATATTGTAGTAATATTGGAGACAGATTTTGAAATCATATTATCCAAAACCTCTTCATCGTTTACTCTCCTCAAAATATCCAAAGTCAACTTGTCTAGTTTTTCACCTTTGGCAAAATAACCCAAAAGATTATCTAAGCTTTGAATATAATATTTTTTATACTCAGGATTTTTCAATAATGACAACCTTCTTTCAATTTCCATTTCCAAACCCTCTAAAAACTCATTTGTAATTGCTCTAAACTCAATTGGATGTCCCCAATATTCTGAATCAATATTTTCGTCGTAAGTAGCCATATATTTCGGACTATACTTAGTAGATTGAGAAGGGTCAGTAGCGTGTAGCATTTCATGGTATAAAGTCAGATAGAGATTTTTTCTTGATACATACTCCTTTGGTTGTACCTCTAATACAAAATCCATCGGGTCACGAGAACCAGTAGGTTTAGTATCCATTTGTCCTATATACTTAAGTCTCGGATTGATTACGACACTTACTTGTCCTTTAACACCGTCTGATGTTTTGAAAGGTATTTTATCTACCATCGTTTTTTTGGTAAATTTTTTATTACGAGAATTCCATAGTCTATCGGCTAAATCATGTAGAAAAAAACTTATTTCGGGGTCCATCTTGTACCTCGATGCTTCAATAAGGATATTAGATAATATGTTTATGAACTTAGGCATTCAAATCAGTGCTCCAATTTATGGGTATTTTTTTAGCACGAAACTTACCTGCAAACTTTTCGAAGGTTTCTCTAAATGGTAATTGTGCTTTTTTAATGTTTTTAATTACATTCATAGAATAATCCGTCCCTGTAGATAAATAGGCTTGAATCTCATCATCTATCACATTTTCAGCATACCCCATCTTTTTGACTTTGGTATCTAATGAGTCTTTGATTGTGGGGTCAAGGTTCATAATGTTTCTTTTTTGTTCGGATTTGTATTTTTTATTTTGAAACCAAAGACCGTGAGCCATTTCATGATTGATTAAGTTAGGGTTCTCTCCTTCTGCTTGGTCGATACCAATCAAATAGAAGTCATTAGAACCTACAGATTCTCGAATGGTATCAACAATACTAAACATAATTAAATCGTAAAAATTGATATCAGGAATAAGTCTGATACAAGATTCAATTGAATCACATGGAATGTTGTAACCTGCCCAATCTTCATGGTAAGTAAGAATATCGTTTTTCGTTTTTCGTTTATAATAATTTACGAAATCAATCCATTTGAAACCTTTACCTCTAAAAGTATCTGAATCTGATTCATAGAACTCTTGATATCTCATGAATACTCTGGCTCTTAGTCTGTTGTCTTTGATTACAAGGGCAAAAATGTGGGGAAACATTTCATATAAAGAAATCTGCGAAAGGATATTTCCAATATTTTTCGGGGGGTTTCTCTGCGGAGAACGAGATAATTGTTCGGAAAATACAAATCTTTTTTTCATTAGAAAAAATCTGAAAAATATTCATTTATGTTTTTGTCAATTAATCTTGAGTCAGGATAATCGGGGAGGTAAGCTGATAAACAATCTCTATCTTCCATAATCAAACTAATAAAGCTACCATGGTTAGATATATTTCCGCTCGAACCATACTTTTTATTATTATATAAAAAATCATTGACAATACCTTCAAAATCGTAAATGGGTAAACGAAACTTTTCTACTTGAGTTTCTTTTTTGTATGGGTGGGGTAGGTAAACCCATTTTCCTTTATCTGTATCAAAGTAATCATCAAGTTTTTTTAATATTGTGTTGTAAACCTCATGTTCATATGCTGAATTATAAGAATTACTATGAACACTATACAATTCTGATTTTACGTCACTCAATTCATCATTTAATAAACTATTCATAGAATCTTCATCGTCTATGATTCTTGACACGTTGTCTTCCGAAATAGTCCAAAACTCAGGATGACCTTGTTCAGATGCTATAAGTTCCATTTCTTCGGTTTCGAGAGATAATTGTTGGTCTTTCAATTCTGAAATAATTCTTTTTTTGAATCTCTCAATGTTTTCAGGATTCAATTCCTCAATTACATCTCTATAAACATCATCGGTTGTATCAAAATAGGGTTCAAACACATCTTCTCCACCTAAAATACTTTCAATCGTAGAACGGCTCAATTCATTTCTACGACTATCACAAAACAAGTCTGCAAGTCTACTACGTTCATGTTGCCAATAGGCAGTGTTATTTTCAATTAATATATCCCCTAACTCTTTCTCCATGAATTTATAGTAAGCGGGTTTATGATTGTCATATAACCATAAAAGATATTCATTCTCCCATTCTTCTGAGTTAGATATGTCTTTCGGGTCAATTTCACTCATCAACCCTTTCCTACCCAAAATATTAAAAAATGTTTCATAATCATTGAAATATAGTTTGACATCTAAATCATCATTTTTGAACATTTCAATAATTTCTTCAACTGACTTCATAACATATAAATACAAAAAAAGGGACAAATTTTTGTCCCTTTTGATTTTAAGATTTATCGAGAGTTATTTCGATGTTTTATTCACATTGTAATATTTCTCGATAGTTTTTTTGATTGCGGCTTTGACTGATTCTGACTGTTGTTGTTTTGCCGCTGCGGCAGCAGCCGCTTGTTGAGGACTTGGCTGTGCCTGAGTTTGGTTTGAATTATTTTTGCATCCACATCCCATTTTTTAGGTTTTTTATTTCAGGTTTATAAGATATAAATATTGTTGATTCAATTATAATGTTAAAAAGATATTTATTAAATAAATGTTTCAATTCTGATGAAAAAATTTCTAAAAAAACAATTCACTATAAATCTCAATGAATCAATTGAATATAGAAAAGAGGTCGAGGCTGAGGAGAGAAGGAAAGATAACGAGTGGTTGATGGGTCCTGATTGTCCTGAGGAGGGACTAAAAGCTCACGCCTTATATAAGTTTCTTATTTCCGAGGGGGATGTGGATGAATATACTGAGGAGGATGAAGTAGAAGAAAAAAGGATTCGTGATGAAATTGAAAAATTGAATAAATTGTACAACGAATTGGAAGATACTGATACATCAATTTTAGATAAAATTGAAGATTTGGAGGATGAGTTGGACTCTATGGAGAAGTTCGATGTTTACGACATCATTCCTGATGGTAAATATTATGACTTGAACGCATTTAAGGTTAATAAATCAAGTTTGAACGACAGAAGATATACGGTAGGTGATGAAGACGAAATGACTGAAAGTGGAAGGGAATCTGTTAGAAATTATATTGGTGAGGTTGGATATGATGGGTTCACTAAAAGTTTCGTGAATTCCCATTTAGATGTGGACAAAATTCGCGATTACGCCGAATCTATGTATAGTGATGACGTATATGGTAATCCTGAAGCTTGGATTGACGATAGTCAAAGAGAACTATCAACAAAACAAGTGGGAGAAATGAGAATATTAGAAAGAAGAATAGACAGAGCCGAAGACCAAATTATTGATTTGGAAGATTATCAAGCCGAGGGTCACAATGTCCAATCCAAAATCGAAGATTTAGAAGAATTAATTGATGGATTAAAAGTGGAAATTGAGGATATCGAGCAAAGTCCCGATGGAGATTTTCCTGACGAAGCTATGGATAATAAAGTAGAAGAATTGGTTGATGATGCAGTAAGTGACCCAGAATATTTTATCAGACAGCACGGAATAGATTCTGAAGAGTTTATTGATGAGGACGAATTCATTGACGCTTGTTTGGATGCTGATGGACCTGCACATTTTTTGAATCACTACGATGGTAGTTATGACTCAATTAGAATCGGAGAAAAATATTATGAAATAATGAGAATTGAATGATAATTGATAAAATAAAAATAAAGGTTATATTTCAGTATGCCGAGAAAGAAAAAAATATCATTCAAACTCAACCCAGATTGGTTAATCAAAGAACCAGTTGATTTTGAATATAACAAGTATACCCTCTTAGATTATCTCCAAAAGTGTGAGAAAAATTTAGACAATCTCGAAATCTATCCCGATTTTGTAGAGATTTCTTTGCATTTAGCGAATATTCAATCAATTGTTAAAGAAAATATCTTACTTTCAACAAACAAAAAGTTCGAATCATTGGACGATGAAATACTACTCAAAGAATTGATTCCGATTAAATTGAGACAACTTTCCAAAGATGAGGAAACAGAATTAGAAAAGACACTCAAGTATTCTGGTAATAAACTTTTTGATTTTTTCAATATCGCAAAGTCAATTTGGAACTTAGCCTTTGATAATATTGAATTAGTAATAAAAAAGAATAAAAAAAATCTTATATCAGGTTCGGGTTACATTTACTATTTAGATGTTGGAAACTCACTTCTTTATCTGTGGGAATACCAAATAAAAAAACCCAAAGGTAATAACCAAAATAATAAAACTTATCTAAATAAATTATATGAAGGAACACTGAAAGACGTTTCTTTGTCTAAACTTATTGACCAATATTCATCATTTAACAATACAGAGTTTTATAAAGATTTACCATTATTCGAGTTGAGAGTTTTTCAAAAATTTCCTATGGAACAAACAATCCTTCCAATGATTAAAAGGAAAATTATGTCTTATGTTTTCCAAGTTGTTAACCACGAAAAATCAGATAGTTTTGATTCTAAAAAATAATTTTTTATATTTGATTTATGGGATTTAATAAGAGATACGTTGATAGTAATTTAACTATATCAGCGTTAAAACAAAATAGATTGAAGGAATACTATGGGAAAACCGATTGTCTTCTTTTTGAAGATAATATCAGTTCATACATTTACAAACTTCACAATGAAGGTAAAACGGATGAAGAAATACTATTAATCTTAAATAAAAACATGGAGGAAAAAACCTATGAAGTGTATCAAAGCACTCCGAGCTTCTAAAAATATCGAAGTAGGAGAAATAAAGAGAGTTGATGATAAAACCGCTGACAATATGGTGGGTTTGTCTTGGACTTACATTTCTAAATCAGAATGGAAGCTTGCCACTCGTAAATCCAAATTAAATGAGGAGAGTAAAGAACCAAAAACAAAATCAAATCCTAAACAAATGGATGGAAAACCTTTAAGAGAACCATTCGTAAAAACAAGAAAAAAAAATAAATAATGTCAAACTTGAAAATTCATTTATTCGAAATGCTCCGTCTCGGAGCTGAAGCACAAAAAGCAAAAGCCCTGTTAACTTTGGAATTATTATCTAATCACGCCGCTGGTATTGGTGACCACTCAACCGGGGATTTTTACAAAAACGCTGAAGAAGCTCTCCAAATGTTAGTTGATGCAGATGATAAACTCGAAACTATTCAGAAATATTTTAAACAATGAAAAAAGTTTTAACAAAACTCGAATGGTGGTTTGACTGTTATTTTGCGTGGATGCTCTATAATGGAAATAAACAAGATAGATATATCGATTACATGGAAAAAAAATGGGGAAGAAAAAAAAATGACTTCGAAAAATGATATGGTGAATCACCCCTCTCATTATGGTGGTGAAAATAATCCTTACGAGGTAATAAAAGTTTGTGAAGAATGGGGTTTGGATAAGGACGCCTATCTTTTCAATGTTGTCAAATATGTCGCACGTGCAAGGAAAAAAGATTCACTTAAAGAAATTGAAGATTTGAAAAAGGCAATGTTCTATCTAAAAAGAAAAATTAAAAATCTTACAGATGGAGATTAACAAAATTATAAATGGTGATTGTGTCACTGAAATGAACAGAATGCCTGAGAACTCTGTAGACTTGATTGTAACTTCTCCTCCCTACAATGTTGGTATGGAATATGACATTTATCAGGATGACTGTACCATGGAAAATTATTGGGATTTCACAAAGAATTGGCTAAGAGCATCTTATAGAATATTAAAATCCGATGGTAGAATTGCCATCAATATTCCTTACGAAATAAACGTACAAGATAGAGGTGGTCGTGTACTTTTTATGGCTGAGTTTTGGAGATATATGAGAGATATGGGTTTCAAGTTCTTCGGACTCGTTGACCTAAATGAAACCTCACCCCATAGAACCAAGACCACGGCTTGGGGTTCATGGATGTCGCCTTCATCGCCTTACATCTACAACCCTAAAGAATGTGTAATATTGGGATATAAATCTAAACATAAAAAAATTGTTAGAGGAGAACCACAATGGGTTGGAGTCATTGATAAGATTGTTGCCGAAGATGGTTCAACAAAAAACAAAACTCTTTATACTGAAGAACAGAAAAAAGAGTTTATGGATTTGGTTTATGGTCAATGGGATTATTTTGCTGATACGAAACAAATGACCAAAGCGACCTTTTCGATGGACATTCCGCTCAAAGCAATCAAAATATTAACTTACAAAAATGATTTAGTATTAGACCCCTTCGCCGGGAGTGGTACTAGTTTAGTTGCCGCGGTTGTTTCAGGGAGAAATTGGTTGGGTATCGAAATCAGTGAGAATTATTGTAATATAGCCCAAAAAAGAGTACAACAGTTCATCGACTCAAAAAAACAATCGGAATTAGAAATATAATGGTCTCGAGACCCTTTTTCTTTATAATGGATATTTATAAAGAAAAAATCTGATGTCCGATTTCATAGTTTCCGAAAGTCAATTTTTCAAGATTAAAGACTCAATTTCTTTTCAGAAAGATTTTGAATTAGCTCAAAAGAATTGGGATAATTTTTCAAATGAAGAAAAAAAATGTGTAGTTGAGTGTCTGACTCTTTTTTATCCTGAAAAAGGGAAATTGATTACTGAATCCACTTGGTTGAATACTTTGGGTGACATCGTTGGTATCTTCGACCCCACAGGCGTTGTGGATATGGTTAATGGAATATCCTACATATATCAAGGTGATAATCTTTTTGGTTTCTTATCATTAATTTCTGCCGTTCCCTACATTGGAGATGTGGTTGCAAAGCCTGTTATGGGTGCTTTGAAAGTAGGAGCCCCTCCGGCCAAGAATCTCGAAAAAGTTTTGAAGTTGTCCGAAGCAGGTAAAACAGCAGAGGCGGCAGCCCTTCTCGAAAAGTTATCAGTGACTGGTGGAATTACAGGAACATTTGTTAAGGGTTTCGGAAGAATCGCAACCAAACTTAAGGGGTATATCGAAAGAGCTCCGATGGGAATATTCAAAGGATTGAAAAATACCATCCTACAATGGATTAACCTTTTCGAGAGGGCGTCACTGAAAGGAACAAAAGTAAGAATGAGGAGTCAAGTCTTGGCTAAAAACCTACCAAGATTGAGTCAGGCTGAACAATTAGCACAACTTTCGAAATTGAAAACACTTGCCAAAGACACCAAAGTTTTTAGTAATTATCGTACCACTAAAGGAATCTTAAGTTGGAAATCACTTTTTAGAGGTATGCCACAATTAATTGGAAGAAATGCTTCAATTAGAGCTTTAACAAGACAAACAAAGTGGTGGGCAGGATTTTTGGACTACTTGGGACTTGGTAACTTTGTAGGTCCTGAAGAAATGGTGAAAAGAGTTGGTGAGGACAAAATGATTGCAAAAATGGAGGAGTATCAAAAGACTAATACTGCAAAAGAGAACTTCACCGATGATTTTGGCTCAGAAATGAATGATGCTTCGAATCAAACCTCAAACCAAACATCAACAAGTAGAACGGCACCTAGCTCAGGGGCTGACCCAATACGAGACATACTTAGGAAATTATTGACTGGGCAGATAAACCCTTTACCAGGTTAAAAGAAATAAAATGGTTAAAGAAGAATTAATAAAAAAATTAGTGCAGATGCAACTTCAATGGAAGTTCATGCATTGGCAAACTTTTGGGGATGCCAAACACAGAACTTATGGTTCTATTTACGATGGTCTTGGAGAACTTATCGATGAGTTCACTGAAACAATGATGGGCAAATATGGTAGACCCGAGTTTGAACCTGAGTTCGCTCTTATGTTTCAGGATTTAAGTGCTCTGAATCTTCAAAAGTTTCTTGACGGAATTACTGAATTCTTGGTATCGTTCTCAGAAAAATTAGATAGCAAATACGATACAGACCTACTTAACATCAGAGACGAGATGTTGGGTTTAATCAACAAATCAAAATATCTATTAACACTTAAATACTAATGGCAAAAAAAATTATTAGACTTACAGAATCAGATTTGGAGCTAATTGTTAAAAGAGTAATTTCAGAACAATCTATCAAAGTGAACGCCTCCATAGGTTCATCTCCCGAAGCTATTCTAAACTTCGAGAACGGTAAGAAAACTATTTTGGTTCGTTCCACGATGGGATTCGAAGACCAAAAATTTGAAATCGAAACTCAGTTCCCTATAAAAAAGAAAGACCAAAAGGTATACGTTGTTTACAAGGGAAATGGTGAATTTGAATTATACCCTGAGGGTAAAGGTATGAAACCAATCATGGGTAAAGTTATTTCGACGATTAAGTAATGAAAAGAATAATATCAGAGACTGGATTAAGAGACATTTCGGCTTTGAGGAAGAGATATCCCAAAGCCGAAATTTATTTTCACCAAGATTTAGATGGGGTTACAACTGCTATTGCTATGAAAGAGTACCTTGAAGACAACGGAATTGACGTTGTGGGTGCTCATGTTATTCAATATGGAGACAAAGAGTTTTCAGTGAAAAAGAATGATGCACAGGGTGATACGATGCCAGTTTTAGTAGATTTTGCTCACGGAAAACCAATGTTTGTCATTCACACCGACCACCACGACAAACAGGTTGGTGCTGAAAAAGAAACATCCAAATCTTTCAGACAAGCCCGTTCGAATGTTGAAACAATATCTCAAATTGTTTCACCACGAGATATTTTTCCTTCACCTGATATTCTTTTGATAAGTACGGTTGATTCCGCGGATTTTGTAAGACAAAAATTATCACCTGAAGATGTGGTAAATTATTTGTATAGATTCGATAAAGAAAGTTCTCTCCAAAGAAACAAAATGTTACTTGGACTAGTCATTAATAAACTTATTTTAGCCTTCAAGAACAGGAGAGGATTCATGGAAGATTTGGTAATGAACTCCGAACCCTCCTTATTGTCAATTTTGAATAACATCAAGGATTGGATGAAAAAAACTAACGCGGAGAGTTTAGATGTTTTACATAAAAGGTCTGAAGATTACCTTAAACAAATGAAAGATTATCCTAAAAGGGTTTATCAGGACGGTATCATCTTTCAATACGGAGCTGGCTCAATGAAATCTGGTTCTTATGACAGGTATACTCCATTCAGGGTTCATCCCGAAGCAGATTTTTTGGTTCTCTTATGGCCAATGGGATTGTTACAGGTATCTTGTAATCCCTTCAAAGCAAATCGTCAACTCAAAGGTGTAAATTTGGGTGCGATTGCACAAGAAGTATTAGCGGAGTATGAGCCTTCACTTAAGAAAAGAGTGATTCCTCTATCAACTTTGAAATGGTTAAGTGAAATATCTTCGGGACCTGAAAGTGTTGGATTTACGTTTAAAGACTTCAAAGCCCTTTTCGGAGGAAAACTTCAAATGTTAGATGGTGGGCAGGAGATTATGAATCAATTGGAACCTATAATGAATAAACCTTTTTCGGAGTTGACAGAAGAAGAAAAAAATACTTTAGATAAAGTTGGAATAAATACTTGGGATTTCATTAAATCTCAATCAGGTGGTCACAAATGTATCACAAACATATCAGGGTTGAATTATTTGGGTAGAAAGACAAGACCATCTGAAGACCCTTATCGTTATTCCTCAGACAAACCGGACGTTCCTTACATCAAGTTCATGAAAGAAATTGGAAAAAAAATGGTTTCGAAACTCAAAGAAAAAATTGCCGAGGACAAGAAACCAGTTGAATCTTAATTTGTTTTTTTTTATTATATAAATCAATCGAAAATGTATTCGATGACATCACCACTTTCAATACCTAAAATATTACATGTTCCACCTTCAAGTTCCAAAACAATATTTCCATTTCCACAATATGAGGGACAGGTTCATCTTCACAAGGAGGACAACTATGGTGAATGTTCAAGATAACATTATTTCTAATATTAATAATGTCCAAATCTATAATACAATTTTTCATCCAAAAACATTGTTTGTCCCCACCCATAAGAAACAACAATCCTTTGAAAGTTTCATCAAAAGTTTTACCCATCATTCCTATAGATTGAGATTTTCTATCGGTCAATGCTTTAACTTTGAACAAATTATCATTAATTTTAACCTTCATATCATATAAATACAATGGATAAAAAAAGATACGTAGGAGTAGCTGTAAAGTGTAAAGGAAAATTGTTGCTCTGTAAAAGAAATAATCAGGGTTCATTCCCCGGTATGTGGTCAATCCCTGGTGGTAAACTCCATGAAAATGAAACAACTCAAGAAGGTGCTAAAAGGGAGTTTTTCGAAGAAACTGCGGTTGACATCGATGGAAAAGAGATAAGTTTTGTTGGTGTAATCCCAAGACACACAAGAGACGGTAAAAAAATTAAAGGATTGATGTACGTGTATCTGTTAGAAGTGGAAAATTGTATTGAACCTGATTTCGCAAACGCAATTGATGGTGAAGAACACACCGATTGGGGTTACTTTACCTCGGATGAAGTGACACCAGAAAAGTCGGGCGAACACATGTATAAACTTGCTAAAATAATTTTAAAATGATACTCGTTATACTCCTGTTTGTTTTAACGATAGGTTTTGGTCTTTACGCTTGGTGGGATATTGAAAAACAAATCAAAAACAATATTGACAAGATGGATTTTTGAAAAAATCTTCTCAACCAGGTTACCTTTTCAATTTTTTGGTATATTTATATGTCTTACCCGAAAGGGTGAACATCCCCACCGATTCAAGTTTCAACCGAGAGGTTGGAAAAAAAACCTGAATCATATGAGAAATAAAAAATCTCAAAAAAAGTCCCACAAGTTTGGTGTTTAAAAAAAATATCTTATATTTGTGGGACTTTATTATCAAAAGAAGTTCTTCAACATATTTCTACCTGAAGTTCAACCAGAGCATGACTTGGGTAGATTCAACTTATATCGCGTGGTAGTAGCAGCGGTAGCTCGTCAGGCTCATAACCTGAAGGTCGTCAGTTCGATTCTGACCCACGCAACAAGTCCAACAGATGGTATCTGATACTGACAACTCTTAGGAGTGATGGGTGTGAAAGCAGATTGAAAAGGGTACAACCCAAACCCAAACTGATGGATTAAAAAAAAAGTTCTTAAAAAATTTGATTGTTTGAAAATGACTTCTTATCTTTGTAAGACAATTGAGGGAAATCGTTTCCAAAAGTTTGGAGTAAAGATATTTCGGTTTCCTTCAATCTTTGATAGTTCTTTGATTCAAGATATTGGCCGCCTATGGTCGTTAAATAAACTAC
>Ga0194133_10008029_pt1 | contig 12429 bp, 10 predicted proteins | sample TA2KigOf40mmetaG_FD_155448 | JGI IMG/M metagenome (GOLD analysis project Ga0194133, IMG submission 155448) | Freshwater microbial communities from Lake Tanganyika, Tanzania - TA2015055 Kigoma Offshore 40m | ecosystem: Environmental > Aquatic > Freshwater > Lake | place: Tanzania: Lake...
AGATACCGAAAATTATTGTGTTCAAAGAATTACCCAAGACCTCGACGGGAAAGATTCAGAAATTCATTCTACGAGAAGAGGCGGGCTCGATCAAAGCGATCGACCAGAATTAAGTCTGGCGCACAGAGAAACGAGCGCCATCTTATGCTCAATAAATTTGACTGGCCCACTGAGTGGCTAATTGCTGACCTTCTCAATTGATCGTCCCGTCCAGTTGCTGACGGTGTTATCTGTTGACGAGTTGCTTCGGCACCGCCAGCGTAAGTAGTACGCCGACCGCCACGGCTATAGACAGCATGTAGACGCCAGCATCCGTTGAGCCGGTCGCATCTTTCAGCCAACCCACTGCATACGGGCTGACAAAGCCGGCCAAATTACCGAGCGAATTAATCAGCGCAATACCTGCTGCCGCCCCGGTACCTGCGAGGAAAGCGGTGGGTAAACTCCAGAACAACGGTAGTGTCGTCATGATGCCGGACAAACCGAGCGTGAGTGCAGCGATGGCCAGCGTGCCATCTTTGGCAAGGACGACTGACAGCGCTAATCCAACTGCACCAAGCACACCCGGTATGGCGACATGCCAGCGACGTTCACCTGTACGATCTGCGCTGCGCGCAACCAGCAGCATGACGACGACCGAAACGCTATAGGGAATGCTTGAGATCAGACCGATTTCAACCACATCGGTATGACCCATTGATTTGATAATCGTCGGCAGGAAAAAAGATACCCCATACACGCCCATCACATAGCTGAAGTAGATCGCAGCACAGAGCCATACCCGACCTGAGCTGATAATGCGTCCAAACGATTCATCTTCTTTATGCGCTTCATCTTTAGCAATATTGCGTGCCAATAGCGCTCGTTCGTCCTCGGTCAGCCATTTCGCATCGACGATGCGATCATCCAGCATGATGATGACGACGACACCGAGTGCGACTGATGGCAGGCCTTCCAATAAAAACATCCACTGCCAGCCTTGCCAGCCGTTGATACCATCCGTGTACTTCATGATGATGCCGGATACCGGTCCGCCAATCACACCGGCGATAGCAATACCTGTCATGAACATGGCAGTGATTCTTGCGCGTCGGTCAGCCGGATACCAGTAGGTGAGATAAAGAATAATGCCCGGAAAAAATCCGGCTTCAGCAACACCCAGAAAAAACCGCATGACATAAAACATTGTGGGTGTGGTTACAAACATCATGGCTGCGGATATCAACCCCCAGCTGATCATGATGCGGCCGATCCATACTCGTGCACCCATTCTGTGCAAGATGATGTTGCTCGGTACCTCAAACAAAAAATAGCCGATAAAAAACATACCAGCGCCGAGACCGTAGACGGTGTCCGAAAATCCGAGCTGATCCATCATCTGCAGTTTGGCAAAACCTACGTTCACGCGATCCAGATAAGCCACCACATAGCTCGCGAGTAGCAGCGGGATTAGCCGCAGCGCCACTTTGCGGTACAGCGCCTCCTCAACAGCGTGCTGAGGGTTTTCGCTTGATATTTTTTCCATGGTCTCCCCGCAGTGATTCAGGACCTAATGAGATAGGTTCTTGGTGTGGGTCATTGTAGCTGCCCGGCCTGTACCGAAGGTATTTGATGTCTGGAGATGTCAGATTGACTATAATCCCGCCTTCGCAACGCTTAACGTCTGACCATGCGAGTTTTCAATTTCAGTGCGGGTCCCGCAGCGCTACCTGAGCCAGTGCTGCAGCGTGCGGCGCAAGAGATGCTCGACTGGCATGGTAGCAGCATGTCAGTGATGGAGATGAGCCATCGGGGTAAAGAGTTCACCTCGATTATCCAGAAAGCGTTGGCAGATTTTCGTCAGCTGCTGAACATTCCGTCAAATTATCAAGTCTTGTTTTTGCAGGGTGGCGCGCTTGCAATGAATGCGCTGATTCCGATGAATCTGCTGGGTCGAAAGACATCTTCGGATTATGTGAATACTGGTCAGTGGTCCAAAAAATCAATACAAGAAGCACAGAAGTACTGCCGCGTGAACGTGATTGCTTCTTCGGAAGACCGGCATTTTAATTATGTGCCACCGCAATCAACATGGAAACCGGATCCATCAGCAGCTTACGTGCATATCTGCACCAATGAAACGATAGGCGGCGTCGAGTATTTTTGGGCGCCCGAGATGGGTGACGTGCCGCTAGTGGCTGATATGTCCTCACATATCCTGTCACGGCCTATCGATGTGTCGCGCTACGGTGTGATTTATGGCGGTGCTCAAAAGAATATCGGTCCGGCCGGCCTGACCTTTGTCATTGTGCGTGATGACTTGCTCGACCGAGCGTTGCCGATTACGCCATCGGTATTTCATTGGCAGGCGCAAGTAGCAGCCGGGTCGATGCTGAATACGCCGCCGACATACAGTATCTATATCGCAGGGTTGGTATTCGAGTGGTTGCTGTCGCAGGGAGGCTTGGAGGCGATAGAGAAAAAAAACAAAGCAAAAGCTGATCTTTTGTACAACTATATCGACAGCAGCGATTTTTATAGCAACCCAGTGGATGCGTCCTGCCGCTCGCGCATGAATGTACCTTTTTTCTTGCGCGACAATCAGCTGAACGATGCATTCTTGAAGGGTGCGGAGGCATGCGGTTTAGTCCAGCTCAAAGGACATCGTGTTGCAGGCGGTATGCGGGCGTCGATTTATAACGCAATGCCCATCGAAGGCGTCGAGGCCCTGGTTGCGTACATGAAAGACTTCGCGCAATCCCACACGGGTAGCCTTTAAAAATAGGGCTGGTGTTGGTCTTGGTGGCTCGCCGTAGATCCTATCTGAGGAATTAATATCGATTTGCATAGTCGAAACAAAGGTTTGGTTCTGTTCGGTGGCCACCGCAGCGAGCGGCCTAGCGAGATAGGTTCTTGGTACCGAGATTATCTTTGGGGTACTTATGCAGCTAACTGAGGGTACTGTGACTTCCTCTCGCGCTCAGTCTGTGCCAGCAGATAGACAACGTGATGAGGTGATGAAATGCCTTGAGTCCGCGGGGCGGCGTCCGGTGGCTGAGTTGTCTGATATGTCAGATGCAGAGCGTTGCAAATGGCTGTTCTGGAACCTACATCAAAATCTTGATGCCATGCGCCAGATGGAGCCAGCGCTACAAGCCCGTGTCAACAGTATGCAATACAGTGTGCTCGATGAATCACGCGTTACCGATCAGCGTGAACTCAGTAAACGACTTGACCTCGAATGCCGATGGACGATGGAGTTGCGTTTTCCTGACTAACCGGATGAAGTGACTTTTCGAATTGGAGATGGCTGGGCCAACCTCGTGATCGCCAGCGAGCCGCCAGCCTACTTGCATGTAGCGGCTGGTCAAAAGGCTTACTTGGATGCGGATCACACCGCTTATCCGAATCAAATTTACTTGGAGGGTTGGATTTCCGATCAGTTGTGGCAAGACATACGCACACACTTGTCGAATACAAACCCAAGTTGTCGGACCGATGTGGTGTTGTTAGACAGCGTGCTATTTCCGGTGCGACCCGAGTTTGAATTTGTGGCCGGACCGCTGGGCACAATCGGTGTCACCAAGCTCGAGTTTCGTACGTTTTCACATCCGACAGAGCGCCGCATGGTGCGCCGTGCCGAGCCACGCCGGCCTCGCTGAGATGCATCGCGCACCCGTACCGTCGCCGGATGATGAACCCTATGGCGATGATTTGCCCCAGCCTGTTCCGCCGCAAGATCCCATTCCTGATCCAAACCCCGAGTAGCACGGATCAATCATCCCTCAGCTTCACGCACGCTTTGTACATGTCGCATATACCAATACAAAGCCGCAGCAACCAGCGCCAGACTGACGCTGTTACCTAACCAAAAACCTGCAGCACCAGTTAGCGCCGGTGGTATGTTGCCTGCTACATTGAAACCCATCCAATAGCCTCCGCCGAGGCCGACACCCCAAAGACCAATCGCATACATCAGCGTTGGTACGGTCGCTACTTTGTAGGCACGCAGTACAAATGCTGCGCCGACTTGCATCGCGTCGAAGAACTGATAAAAGGCTATAAATAAAAACAAACTCAGCGCGATAGCGGCGATCTGTGGGTCAGGCGTATAGAGCGCGACGATATAGGCACGCGAAAAAAACACCAACAAACCATTCGATACGGACACTACTATGCTCAAGCGTATACCGGCATCCCCGGCATGACGTGCTGCAAGCAGTTTTCCGGCACCGATTTCTTGTGCAACCAAAATACCAGTAGCACTCGCAATTGATAGCGGCAGCATGTACAACACGGTGCCAAAGTTGCCAGCGATTTGATGCGCAGCCAAGGTCTCACTGCCCATGCGTGCGATGAACAGCGCCATGAAGGTAAATGATGTTACTTCGATCAGGTAGGACATACCCATCGGTAGCCCAAGTCTGAGCAGTGCCAGCTGGGTGCGCCACGCGGGTCGCTCGAAACCGTAGCCTTGTACCTCAAATGTACGATAGGACTCGCCCTTGGCGGCAAGCCACCAGCCGACGAGTAGGGCAATCCATGCAGCTATGCAGGTTGCAATCGCTGCGCCGGGCGTGCCGAGTGCAGGTATACCTAGACCGCCAAAAATTAGCAGCGCATTCAACGGTAGCTTGAGCAATACCAGCGTACCGACTTGCAGGGTCATCACGATGCGTGGTCGTGAAACAGCAGTATTCAGGGCCGCAAACACTCTGAAGCCAAGGGTCGCAGGTAGCGCAAGCGATAACAGGGCGAGGTATTCGCGTACCTTGTTGTCGAGTGCCGGTGGTGCTTGCGCAATATTCAGCAGCGGGTCGGGAAATAGCAGCAAGGTACTGCCAAACAGTGACAAGAAAATCGCCAACCAAACGCCTTGCCGTACTTCGTGACCAATCGCGTTGTACTTTTTTGCGCCGTACAGTTGGCCGATGGTGGGCGATAGCGCCTGCATTACGCCGGACAAGCCAACAAAAATACTCACATAAACCGAGGCACCCAAGCCTAACGCTGCGAGATCAACTGCCGAATATCTCGCAGTCATCATGGTGTCGATCACACCATTCATGATCACTGCGAGTTGCCCAACAACGATGGGCCATGCGAGTGAGGCGACGCGGGCAGTGAATGAGGATGTGGTATGTACCTCGTTAGTTCCGCTCATGGGGAGTCGCGTCGGAACAGACGGAATAACTCGTAGCGATCTGCGGCCCGCCGGCCTTGCCAGAGAAGGGTCAGGTTCTTGTCAACAGATTTAATCTGCGCACCTTTGCCACGCAATCGATCATCTTGTACCAGTAGGTAATCACACGGCTGATCGCCGGGCCGACTGAATTTGACCTGACCCAGGTAAGCAAACGAGGCACGCTGTGCAGGGCCGAGATCACGTGTATCGACACAGCGATAAGTCGACGGCAAGTTGGCACTGATTTGCTCGGCGACATTGGCGTAGCTTTGACGATAGTTCAGCCACGGTAGCCACAGCGTCATCAACAGTACCCAACACAATACAGATCCCCCGGTAGAAAGTACCACCGCACGCCACAGGACTGGGGGGCGGCGTCCAAGTCGCCAATACAAAAGTAGTAGCCAGCCCAGGCTGGTGGCGAGCGCTATCAGAAGCGCCATGCTATTGAATTCGGGTTGGAAGCCCGGTGCAGTTCGGAATGCATTTTTTGCGAGTTGTGCGGGCCAGCCGGTTTGCTTCGCCAGCCAGCCCAGCCAGATGAATCCGGCAATCGATGACAGTGTCATCACTGAGAACCAGTCGATCGCATTGATGGCACCGCGCTTGAGCGTTGGTAGTCCGAAGGTGGCGAGTATGGCCAGCGGTGGTAGCAGCGCAAGCAAGCCATGGTCGCGAATGGTTGGCGCAATGAGTGCATTCGCCGACAGCCCAACTACGGCCGATAACGGCAGCAAAATATGTAGCGTCATTTGGGCGCGCCACGCATACGCAGCCCAGGCGGCGATAGGCCAAGCGGGCCACGCATACCAAACGAATGTTTTCAGCACCCCGTGTAGGTTAGCGGCACTGGGTGGGCCAATTTCGCGCCACCCAAAAATAAACCAATCGACAGCATCAACGCCCGTGATGAATTGACGAGCACTTAGCCAAGCCACGGGCAGGAGGAGGGATATTGGTAGCGCAACCAACAGCAGATTGCCGAGTGCAGAACGGTAGCGCAGTAGCGCGACCGTCAGCAAGCTAACAAACAGCAGTAGTGGCGCTACCCAACTCGTCGTCAGCAGCATTAACCCGGTTGCTACACCGAGGCCAGATGCCGCACGCAGCGTCGGTCGGTCAAACAGACATGCTGCGCCATACATTACCGCTGCCACCAGTGACACCTGCAACCCGGCCGCCGCGGTTTCGTGACTGCGTAGAAGTAATCCAAGCGAGGCCACGTAAATCAGCAGTGCACCATCGGCGAGCGTGCGACCGTAATCCAGCGCGGCAGGCTGTCCACCGAATGCAAGCTTGAGCGGCTGCGCTTCAGAACGTCTGCCGAGTACAAACGCAGTGCGCCACACCGCGAGCACACCGATGGCAAAGAAAATCAATATCGAGAAACGTGCCGCCAGCGCATCACCCGTCAGCCAGCCCAAGCTGCGAATCAAAAGTGCGCCGATCCAGTAAGCCAGCGGTGCTGCACTGGGCATGGCAAGACCAACGATATTCGGCGCCAGCCAATCGTTCAAGCCGCCATGCGCCATGGTCCACATGATGCCGAAACCTGCAGCATCATCGACCTTCCATGGGTCACGCCGAATGATCCCCGGCAGGATATACAGCAAGCACAGCGCGATCAGGCCCCATCGCGGCAGGGCGATGGTGGCGGCAGCGGACAGTCTGACGGGCTTCATCCCTGATCGGTCGATTGGATGCGAATCATGGGGAAGTATTTTGAATCAATCCAACAAAAATGCCGCGCGAGGCGGCATTTTTTGGCGGTGGTGAAGTCACGCAATTAGTCGCCAGTTGCGCGGGTCTTGGAGCCGACCTTGCCGAATTTCTGGCGGAACTTGTCGACCCGACCTGCGGTGTCGACGATCTTGTGCTTGCCCGTGTAAAACGGGTGCGACTCGGACGACACTTCGATTTTTACCAGCGGATAGTCCTGACCTTCAAATTTGATGGTCTCGCGGGTTTGTATGGTGGAGCGGGTCAGGAATTTGAAGTCGCATGACAGGTCATGGACAACAACTTCACGGTACTCGGGGTGAATGCCTTCTTTCATTGCAGTCTCGCTTTATTTGGGTAGCCAATCGTCACTTCGTCGGTCTGGATTGCTTCTTGACCCGGTTGACAGTCACTTGCCCGGTTGACATAACCTTGAATTATATAAGTAAACCGGCCCTGCCGGGAGGTCCGAGGCAATCGAGCGGCCTCTGGGCCCAACATGCGCAGTTAAATGGGTGGTTGGCTCAACTACCGTCATCCCTGCGTAGGCCGGGATCAAGTGTTTTTCTGCTAACGCACTAAGGCACTCGAATCAGGACCCGCCGCGTCGCATCAGGTCGAAGAATTCAGCATTGGTTTTGGTAGCCTTCATCTTGTCGAGTATGAATTCCATCGCCTCGATCTCGTCCATCCCGTACAGCAGTTTGCGCAGGATCCAGATTTTTTGCAGTACATCGGCCTTGATGAGTAACTCTTCGCGGCGGGTGCCCGATTTGTTCAGGTTGATCGCCGGGTAAACCCGCTTCTCGGCGAGGCGGCGCTCAAGATGGACCTCCATGTTGCCGGTGCCCTTGAATTCTTCGTAGATCACATCATCCATGCGGCTACCCGTCTCGATCAGCGCCGTTGCAATGATAGTGAGTGAACCGCCTTCCTCGATATTGCGAGCTGCACCGAAGAAGCGTTTCGGACGCTGCAAGGCGTTGGCATCAACACCACCGGTCAATACTTTGCCGGAGGCCGGGATCACGGTGTTATACGCGCGTGCCAGACGGGTAATCGAGTCGAGCAGGATGACCACATCCTTTTTCATCTCGACCAGGCGCTTGGCTTTTTCAAGCACCATCTCGGCGACTTGTACATGGCGCGTGGCTGGTTCGTCAAAAGTGGAAGCGACCACTTCACCGCGCACCGAGCGCTGCATCTCGGTCACTTCTTCCGGGCGCTCGTCAATCAGCAGCACGATCAGCGTGACATCGGGATGGTTCGAGGTAATGGCATGCGCCAGGTGCTGCAACATGACGGTCTTGCCGGACTTTGGCGACGCCACCAGCAAACCGCGCTGGCCTTTGCCGATCGGCGCGATCATATCGATGATGCGACCGGTAATATTTTCCTCGCCGCGCATCTCGCGCTCCAGCAGCAGCGGCTGGTTCGGGTGCAGCGGGGTCAGGTTTTCAAACAGAATCTTGTGCTTTGATGCCTCTGGCGGCTCACCATTCACCTTGTCGACTTTGACCAGTGCAAAGTAGCGCTCACCATCTTTGGGTGTTCTTACCTCACCCTCGATCGAGTCGCCGGTGTGCAGGTTGAAGCGGCGAATCTGCGACGGAGAAATGTAAATATCGTCGGTTGATGCCATGTAGCTGGCGTCGGGAGAGCGCAGGAAGCCGAAACCATCCGGCAGTACCTCGAGCACACCATCACCGAAAATTTGTTCACCAGATTTCGCGCGCTTTTTCAGGATCGCAAACATCAGCTCCTGTTTGCGTAGGCGCGCGGCATTGTCGATATCGAGACTAATTGCCATCTCGAGCAGTGCGGACACATGGAGTGCCTTGAGTTCAGAAAGATGCATGGTCAGGTGCCGTCTCGGCGACGGACTTTCAAGGTGGGGGAGGGAACTACGGTGATCAGAAGGAGAGAGGGGCGGCAGCGGTTAGAAAACGCTGCCGCCATGCGTATCAGATATTACTGTCAATGAACGAGGTTAGCTGGCCCTTGGCCAAAGCACCCACTTTTTGTGCGGCCGGTACACCGTTCTTGAACAGGATCAGGGTCGGGATGCCACGAATACCAAACATCGCAGGTACCGCCTGGTTCGAATCAACATCCATTTTTGCGACTTGAATCTTGCCATCGTATTCTTTGGCAACTTCTTCCAAGATCGGTGCAATCATTTTGCAGGGGCCGCACCACTCTGCCCAGAAATCAACCAGTACAGGCTTGTCGGACTTTAGTACATCCGCTTCAAATGAGGTGTCGGAAATATGTTTGATGGTGTCACTCATGTTGTCCTCGGCAGGAGGGGGAATCGGCCCGCTTGTTATTGTCTGGCCTGACGGCTTACGCTTCGCCTGCGATCGTTGCACACACTGGGATGTGGCTCTCTTCTTATGTTGGGGAGTGATGCAAGGGGAGGCGCGGCGGAAACTCGGGCAGAATCATAACCGATTTTTCGGGAAAGTGCGGTCAGCCACGGCCGCCCTTGAGCGGTCGCATACAATGCCCGCGGGCCTTTGCAAATCAGCGGATGGCTTGCTTGTCGCCTGATGATTTTTCGCCGCCTGCATGTCGATTACCCACCATTTCATCCCACCTGGCGCTAGATTCTGGACCGACGCGGCCCAGCGTCTGACAGATCGTGCCGAGGCGCTGCATGTTCCGCTCGCATCCTGCATGGTGTTGGTGCCAACCCCCGGGCATGGTGCGCTACTCCGACAGGGGTTGAGCGAGCAGCTGGGGCCGAGCTTCTTGCCACCGACGATTCAAACGCTCGATGACTATTTGCGATTGCGAGCAACACAAGATGCAGCTGCGTTGCCGTCAAGCCGCGCCGAGCGGTTGCTTGAGTTGTACGCGTCGCTACGCCAAACGCCCTGGCTGAAGAAGCTATTCGCAGCGCGACGCAATACAGATCTGCTGCCGCTTGCACAGACATTGATTGATATCGCCGACGAGCTGACTCAAAGCTTGTTACCAGCGGCGTTAGCCCAGCCTGATTCAGTCGGCGATCGTTGGCGTGCTGCACTTGCCTCGCTGTCACCGCGTGGCATGACCTTGCTTTCGGATGAAGCCCAACTGGTTTGGCAGTTATGGCAAGTCGAGCGCGATGCGCGCGATCCCGGTGTGGTGCGTCATCAGGCATTGCAATGCCTTGCTAATCAGGCGACCGCACCGTTGTTTTGGTGCGGGTTTGAACAACCCGATGCGATTGCAGCGGCGTTCTTGTCGACCTGGAATCAACATCAGCCCGTCGAAACCATTGCGCTGGATTGGCGTGTTGACGCGCTGCCGGCGTTGTTTGCCTTGAGCTGGCCAGAGCTAACGTCGCCTGATGCGAATGTAACGCATGCGGCTCAAGCAGAAAATCTCATCGCAGGTCTTGAGCAAACTAGTGCTCATCGTCAGGTCCGAGCAGCGCAAACATTAAGTCTATGCCCCGCGGCTAGCATGGAGCAGCAGGCACAAAGCGCCGCGCAGATTATCGTCGACTGGGTCGCGTCAGGTCGTCAGCGCATTGCAGTGATTCCACAAGACCGTTTGGTTGCGAGGCGATTGCGTGCATTGCTCGAGCGGGCCGACATTGTCGTCGCTGATGACACCGGCTGGAAGTTATCAACCACGCGTGCGGCAAGTGTGCTGCACGCTTGGATCGCGTTGGCGAGTTCGGGTGGTGATGTGATGCGCTTGCTGGACTTTTTGCAATCACCTTTCCAGCAACATCCATCGCTTGAAGATATCGGTCAGCGCAAGGCAATGGAAGCAGCGCTGATTGCTGCCGGCGTTGGCGGGGGTTGGGACGCGATTGATCACGCACTGAACGCACAAGCTGAATTGCGTGCCTGGGTGGCAGCGATCGCACAACATGCCACTCGTTACCGCGCTGCGCGGCATGTCAGCGCATGGGTTGAAGCCACCAAACAGATGTTTGATGCTGCAGGTTTAACTGCGGCCATGGTGGCAGACAGCGCCGGTGCGCAAGTCTTGGCGACACTCGAGCAACTTGCTGCGCAAACCGAGCACCTTCAGCAAACTTTGTCGCTCGCCGAGTGGCGTGCTCTGGTTGATTTACAGCTTGAGCAAACCGTGTACAGCGCAGCACGCCATGATTTACGGGTGATGATGGTGCCATTGAGCGCGAGTACCTTACGGCAGTTCGATGCAGCCATCGTATTGAGCGTCGATGCCGACCATTTGCCCTCGCGCCCGACTGAAGCCTTGTTCTTTGCGGAATCTGTTCGGCGCGAACTTGGGTTAGAGACGCGCGATCAGCGTCAACGTACCCAGTTGCGGCAGTTCGCGTCGCTATTGATTAGCTGCCCGGAGGTGGTGCTTTGCTGGCAAGCCACGCGCGATGGCGCGCATGTCGCGCCCAGCCCTTGGATACAGCGTCTTGATTTAACGCTGGCACTCGCCGGCCTTGATTCGCTGCCACTAATTAAGCCGGTGCTTGGCCAAGTCACGATGCTCCATCAGCCCTTGTCTCAGCCCAAGCCTTCTGCTCCCGCACTGCTGCCCAAAACCTTGTCAGCGAGTGGCTACAACACGCTGTTTATTTGTCCCTATCAGTTTTTTGGTTCTCGTATGCTGACGCTGTCGGCCGCCGAGGCGCTGATCGAAACGCCGGAACGGCGCGATTACGGCCAGTGGTTGCATACGATTTTGCAGTACTACCATGAGTCGGTGCTCGCGCGTGGGACACCGCATGACCAAAGAGTGGCACTCATGGCGCAAATCAGCGATCAAGTTTTTGACGAGGTGATTGCTACCCACCCTGCGGCGATCGGTTTTCGGGCGCGTTGGTTGAAGCGTCAAGCGGCCTATGTTGAATGGGCCAATCAGCATGAGCGGGACGGCTGGCAGTTTGCATTTGGCGAGCAGTCCCTTGAGCGCTTGATTGAGTGGGATTGCGGCTCAGTCAAACTGAAAGGTAAGGTTGATCGGGTTGATCGACACGAGTCTGGTGACATCGCTGTGCTTGACTATAAAAGTGGTCGCAAGCGCGCGCTGCAGAACAGAATGATGAAGCGCGAAGATCATCAGTTACCTTTTTATGCCTTGCTGATCGAACCGACACCCGTGCGTGCCGCGTACGTCACAATCGATGAGGAGCAGCCGGCGACGATCGATGCCGATGATCTGGTGGTGTGGCGTGACGCTTTGCAGACGCAACTGCAAGATCAGTTCACGTTGATTGGCAAGGGTGCAGCGTTACCGGCAAGCGGTGTTGGCGAGAGCTGTTCATGGTGCGCAGTGCGCGGTTTATGCCGCAAGGGGGCTTGGTAGTGAGCGCCGAGCAGCGGTTCATTGATAAGCAGTCAGTGAGTGCCGAACACTTTGTTCGCGTTGCTGCCGACCCGAGCCGATCGGTGCTGGTGGAAGCCTGTGCGGGTAGTGGCAAGACATGGCTACTGGTCTCGCGCATGCTGCGGCTGCTGCTGGCAGGCGCGCAACCCGCCGAGATGCTGGCGATCACTTTTACACGTAAAGCAGCCGATGAGATGCGTGATCGATTACTACGCTTGCTGTGTGAATTAGCCCTT
>Ga0194133_10008030_pt1 | contig 12424 bp, 3 predicted proteins | sample TA2KigOf40mmetaG_FD_155448 | JGI IMG/M metagenome (GOLD analysis project Ga0194133, IMG submission 155448) | Freshwater microbial communities from Lake Tanganyika, Tanzania - TA2015055 Kigoma Offshore 40m | ecosystem: Environmental > Aquatic > Freshwater > Lake | place: Tanzania: Lake Tanganyika...
GAAATAATCATTTTGGAAAATAAAGCATTCTAGCTCAATTTCTAAGATTCATTTTAGAGTGTAACAACCATTAAATTGTGTAAAATTTCCTCTTTGTATCTGATTTTTTATATTGTAAAACTACTCTTTACAAAATCTGAACCAAAGAAGGCTGTTTTCAAAGGTGTCAAATTGGATTTCACCAACAAAAACACAATGACAAATGAAAAAAATTTGACAACAGTTGAAAAATAATTTCATTCACTACAACATTCAACCGGATTGATGGAACTTTCAACAAAAATAAATATAGAAAATTGTCTAGAAAAACTCTTTCGTGCTAGTGTTCAATGAATGGCGCCAAGGCTTTTAGACTTAATTAAAAATTCGTTAAAACCACATTCTATTTCACTTCTAAACAAAAGCATGAAGAAAAAGTTTGACTAATAGTTTTCCAGTTTTATCTAATCAAGCCAGATGCTCAGAAAAAAAGGTAATTTGAATTTCCTTACAGGTGGTGGAATAACCAACCGGATTTTAGCAAAGACTCAGAAAAAGATTCAGAAATAAATTTGTTATATGAATTGTTTGACTTAGAATGACCTTTCAATGTGACAAGAGGTTTGGAACAAGAAAACCTAAATAATTGCAGGTACATAATTTAACAGTTGCCTTTGTAAAAATATTTGATAAATCTAACATGTAAGGTAGGAGTAACAAAAGATAAATTCTTTTTTTGATATAAACTAAATTTGCCAATCAATAGTTGTCTTGTGTAAATGTGGGACTGAGTTTTTCATTATTCTTAGCTAAAACTATTTGACAATTAAATCTAAAATTCAGATCCAGATTACCAATAAAATTGCCTAAACCTTATACCTAATCCTCACAAGAAAAACAAAGCCAAAACCGACCAAAGCTAAAGTTTTTCTTTTAAATAAACAGTAGAATCATCTTAAGATTGAAGAAACAATCCAGAATGAAATTTTCAACCGTCTTTGAAATGGAAATTTACGGATTCCAGATTGACACCTGGACTCTCTACCTTAAGAAAATGTCATTTAAAAGTCAGATTAGATGCCCTTTTTTTAAAGATGAGAGTCCAAATATACTCAAAGAAGAGAAAAAATGCTAATCCAGCAACCTTTTTGTCTGATGTCAAATAATTAACCAACTTTTGTCTTTGATTTCACACTCTTCAAATTAAATTTGGAAAAAAACTAATTTTGTTCAACATTTTTGTTGAAGAAATTAAAGACTTTATTTTTGCAACCAAATAATGTCTAGGTGATTCAAAGTTGAAAATATCCCAATCAAGATTCTCTTTTTGGTTTGATTAATACAGGAATTCCTTATCCTTGAAAAAAGAAATTTTCATCTCACATCTGCAATTAATGAGGCCAGAAAAGAACTTGAAGATAAAAATAGAAAGCTCATTTTTTAATTTTTACAATGACACTCACTTTTCTTTGAAGATTCTATTATGATGCCAGCCTCTATAGAAGATTTAAAAATTTTTTTAAGCATCATGCGAGGAGAAATCTTTATGATATTTTCCCAATGATTGGATCCCCAACTGAATATTGAGATCAACAGGCTATACTTACTTCAACAAAAGTTTTAGCCTTACCCAGGAAGTGGTGACAAAGGCAATAAAAAGCAGTAGTCTGAAACATGTTGATTATTTAACAGAGATTGGCATGAATGTTTATAACCATAAAGGAAAACTGAGATTCTTTGGATAGGTATTAGGCAAGGATTGGCTTAGCGATAAAATTGATCTATAAGGCAATTTGTTAACATTTGCTAAGGAAATGAAGGTGCTTGGAATTAACATTAATGGAAATCTCTGCTGAGATGAGCAGGCAGAGGTTTCACTTTATCAAGGGAAAAAACTTGTATCAAGCTTTAAGTTTTTGAGAAAATATTTAACTGAAGCCCAGTTTCTCAAAGCAGCTTTGGCACATCTCTATGCATGTCTTCTATGCACCGAGTGTGGGGTTTGAACAGTACAAAAGCAGATTCAAAACCAAATTAAATCACTACTCTTCAGATTACTGAGGACAGCTTGTAAGGACTTTGGTCTCACAAAATCTAGAGAGCAATCAGCTTAAATATGCAAAACGGCCACACCAGATGAGTGGGATAAGGTTCAGCGTCAAAGGTTGCCAAAATAATAAGAGATGAATAGCCTAAATCTTCAATCTTTTGCAAAAAACACTTTTTGTTATTGAATGTAGAATTTGGGGCTATGGTAAATTCTTTGATTGATCGAACATGACAAAAGGGCACCAATCTTTGCAAAACAGACAGGCGTGTATGAAAGAGATCATTGAACCATGGCTGGATCAAGAACTGAATGACACAGAAATAACAATTTTGATGAAGAAATCATTAAAAACTATTTGAAAACTTCATGATTACTTTTTTCTGTATCATATTTGTGAATACCTAATTGATCTGCCATTTTTAGCTTTGAGTTGTTGTAAAGTATTTCTCTGCCAAGGAGAAAGAATAATCCATTCGAAATAAAAGCTGTCAATCAACCAATATTTCATATTTTTCAGGATCAATCACTATTCCCAGCCCACTGAGGCCATGCATTGATTGGTTTATTTTAAGTTTTGGTTCATCTGAGGCCCAGGATTTTGGCATTTTTTTGAGATTTGTACATCAGTTTGGACACAGCCTCATTTTGTATAAAGTTCTCATGAAATATTATTGAAACATTAACTTGTATATTTTATACGAGGACACAGTTGAAAATTGATAAAATGGTTTAGAAATTTAAAAGGACAACCTTGACCAGTTCTGTTAATAAGCTACATAAGCTAAACTAATACTAAACTAAACTTAACTTTGACTTTTAAATTTTATGTCAACATTGACCATTCAAAATTTAAAATAGGCAAAAGGTAGGAATCAATGACACTTATAATATTTAAAATGAAGCAAAACTGGATATGACTGTAACTTATAGTTCTGAGATGATTTCATTTGGAGACCCATTCTGGTCGACCATAGCTCTGGACTCAATTCTCCTCAAATCAATATCTCTTGCACAACGAAACTTTTGCACATTGCTTTCAGACACAATTCGCCTGATTTAGGAAAAAATCATTTAAATAAGGTTTATGAGAATCTTGATTAGGCCCCTTTTTTTGCTTACCTTGAGGTCTGATCTACGTTAGATGATTCAAAACATCTGGAAAAATAAGTGTTGTACCAAACGCGTCGAAATTTTTCTCCTGCCAATAAGTAGATGACAAAGTTTGCAGATGAGTTGAGGCAAACCAGAAGGTGAGATAAATTGAGGCACGTGGTGACAAATGGTGTTGTGTAACATGTTTTCTAAAAAGGAGATTCAAATTATTTTTTCTTAATTCCTTTGATCCAAAGCAGCTGATTTATTGTGAGACATTGAATAATGAAATTTTGAGTAAAAATTATGGTCATGGTGGAATTTGACAGCATCTTGGCAAGTTGATTAATTACTGAATGCTGACTATAAATGAAATGTCGTTTTTGAACAAAATATTGCAACATGATATCAGACTACAAATTTTCAGAATTTTTTTTCTCACAATTATGCATGAGGGGCTTTTGAAATGACACTATATCTGACCCCAAATGTTATTTGCATGATATATTAGCCAATGCTTTTTCTCTAAAAGCTGATGAGAATAATAGATGAATATTTGCAAAATTAGAGTGGGGAGACATAGTAATATTTTACATCAATACAATTTTGCTGGAAAAAATCAGTGAGAAAAGAAGCAAAAATTTTGAGACATTGACCTACTTTCACTTTTTGAGTTTTTCTGGATCATCAGATCTTGGCTGTAAGAGAAACAACACCACTTGCTTTGAATCTTTGTTCAACTTAACTTCAGATTCTCTACAGTGGTTCTTATATATACCCTACTCTATCAGGATAATACATAATAGTGAAGTTTAGAACAAATTTAGAAGACAGGTATTTTTTGTCGGGGGAAAAAATACCTTACTTCCTCAAGCGTGCAAACTTGAACGGCGTTGGTTGTCTTAACGACGCTGTTTTTTTGGGTTTAATGCTTAAGCAGACATTGGAAACTTCGAACTTAAATATCTCAGTTCTTTGACAAAAATTAAACAATCTGGTACACAAAATTCTTGGCAAGGAATTACGATGCACTATTATTTTCTATCTAGCATCAAAACTCAGGGAGAAGATATAAGTGACAGGCAAGGGTTAGGGATAGGGAAACATGCCCCACAGGGTTGGGAAGTGGGCAACATGCATGTTTGGGGGGTGGGTGGGTGATTGGGTCAGGTTAGGTTAGCAATAAAGGCTGATTAGGTGAAATGGCAGTAGGTGATCTGACATTGTAAGTGAAGTGGCAGAAGTCAAAATGGCAGAAAGCAAACTGACTACTAGGTAAACCGTCGTAGGCGAAACACCATTAGGTGAAATGGCAGTAGGCAGATAACATGGTATCCTGAATCCAACATAAAAATACTAAACTCCGTACGCTTGCTGTGCTTGCTCGCAGAAATAAATAATTGTTATGCTAGACATCAGATAATAACTTGAGTTGTTGGAATCATGATAACTTAGAGGTGTAATAAATACACATTAAGATATTAGGAAGTATATAATGTCCTTTACCTTATAAGAAGCTTAAAGTTTAAGTCTTCTGTCTTCTTAAAAAAGATGTGTTTTAATCCTTTAATCGAGGAGAAAAGTGAACTTACAATCAAATGTGACTTTTACTTTGAGTGGTTAAATAAGTTTTTTGAGCTATGAAAATGCTCTCAAAATTCAATTTTTTAATCAAAAAATCTCTTGAAAGCTGTTTAAGGTTTAATGTAGCTCTACGGTTTCTATCAATATATAGATGCTCCCTGTGATTTACTTTCTGTGGTCAAAATGGGTTCCAACAGTCTCTACCATTCCCTGCTTCCTGTTTCTTTGAGGAACGGTGGCGCAGTGTTTGTTTTATTGCTGGGCAAACTTCATGACATTCTTAAACATTTACCTTGTAAAACTAAAAGTTCAAAGAAATAAAAGTTACAACCCTGTAAAATTTATCCAGGCAGATAATTGATTGCACTGTAATGGAGAAGTAAGAAGAGAAAAAGATTTGTGTTTTACTTCTGGGACATATTAACAAAAATTTTGTTGGCCTTTTTTGAAACACTTGGTAAAATTGCTCAGCAGAAAGAAGCTTTGAAGGAAATGACATTTATTGGTAGCAAAAAAAAATATAAAAAGAATCTTGGAAAAGAATGACCTGTCACACTAACTTCTCTAGACTTCATCTCCTGAGAAAATGTAGTTTTTGCGAAAGAAGTGAAAAGAAAGGCATCTTAACTTTTGACTTGTTAGACAGACCTTTTGCTACCAACTATTTTGATTTGGCCATTTAAAAATGACCGATTGCTGAAATAGCTTTAAACTAAAGTGAAATATTTTTTTTCAAGTGACATTTTTGTAGAAATGAGGCTAACAAAGTTACCTACTCCTTCATGAAAATCAGAGAACTGATTGATCTCATCAAAGAAAAGAGGTTTCCATCACTTTGATGAGATGTCTGATGGTAATTACAACTTTCAGGTCTTTTTTTCAGACTTTTCAGGACACGTTTGACAACTTAAGATAGATAAATTTTTCTGTCAAGGTTTTCAAACTCTCTTTTGATTGATACAATTTTTGAAAGTTTAAAAGCTAGCTTGAATTAAATTAGTTTTCTTCTATGTTGGATTGCTTGTTCCTTTTTTAGCAAAATAGTATATTCAGTACCCCTGTAGTAACTGCTATACAGTTTAGATCAGATTTTACCCCAGAACTGCTTCAATGACCTCAGATGACCTGACTCATCCCTGTTGAACTACCAAACCACGGTGCAAACATTTTCACCAATAATATCAATATAAGTGAGAGTAATCAATTTGTAAAAGATGTTTTTTTTAAACACATAGACAATAACACCGTTTGAGCTCTGAAAGTATGTCTCCTTTTATCAAAGCGAAAATTGTCTTTCTAACACCTTTACATCGCAAAGTAGAGTAAAGTCTCTCATATAAAAGCAGAGCTTAAAATTCTTGATTAGATTTGAAATTTCCAGGCACAAACTTGCATGCTATACACCCATTAAGGCTATGATTGGAGCTTACATTGATAAGATTGTTTTTTCCCTGGAAAAGATTGAATCCAAGCTTGCAAACTAGGCTTGTAACATTTTTCTCCGACAGGTATTTCCCAGAATCGTTCTAAACATACATTGAAGGCTACCATTGAATTACATCTGTGTATTAAGCTGTTAGAAAAACACTGAAACCTGGACTATAGACACAAAGGTACTCAAATAACTCGAGATTTAACCAAGAAAATCACTCTTTTAAACAAAAATAGGCTGGCCCTATAGTCGGGAAACTTTTCAAGATCCAGGGTAAGCTCAAATCTCAGGGATTAACAGATCAGGTTACTTTTTAGCTTGTTAAAGTGACAATTCGAATGATAATCTTTTCATTACAAAAGTTGTTAACCAATCTGCAAAAAAAGGTAAATCCTATTAATGGCAATTGCTTTTTGAAGAAAATCCCTCTGACAAACATCTCGAACCACGAATTTTGTGTTTTACTGACATCTTGAATAAGAAAATTTTTTCCCGACAAACATTTTTTTCAATTCAGTGTTTAGAAAGCAACGAGCCAACAAGAATTTGTGAATATACTTACATTTTTATCAAAACAGAAGAAAATTTCATAGAAATCTGGGATCATTTTAAGCGATTGGCAAACAATGAACATCACTGAAACTGCAATCAACATAATTCCCAGTTTGTGCTCTTGCTTTTGCTTTTCAAAGCATTTTCCTTCATCCACATCTAAAGTATCCAATTGACCCTCAACATCGTTCATCACAACCCTAGATTGAATTAAAAATGAGCAACTTTAGATCTTTGATTTTTCTCTTATCTCAACTACTTAAAATTGTTTAAAATTGAAAAACTTTTTACCTTGAATCCTTTTGCAATCCTCTTCGAACGCTGGCCGTAATCTTTGTTCTGTAAAAAGTGAGTTAAGAGTTTGAAAAGTGTTGAATTTTTAACATTTAATTAAAATTTTCTTTCACAATGGTGATAAAATTTTAATCTGCTAATCTTTGAAATAGACATTGGTTCCTTTCAATTCTCCAGCTTTCAATTTCCTTTGGGCTTATGGCTTTTGTCTCATAATAAATTTAAAAGCCTTCATATTTTATCAAGTTATAGAGCTTTTAACTATTTACCTTCCCCCTCTTTTTAGAGGTCACCAAGGCCTGAAAGCTGTATTACCTTACAGTAAATGATTTACATCTTGCCTGATCTCAGAATTGAATCAGTTGATTGAAAACTTACCTAAATCTGTTTGACTGAATAATTTTCTTGATGATGAATGAATTCAAAATGGCAATTGTGAAGTAAGGCAACAAGTCTGTGAGGAGAAGTTTGCTCCAGACAACATAAATAGATGTGTACCACTGATTTTGACGTAGAGCTGAACCAACCATGACATACTCATCCGTAACAGGATCAAGTTCAAATGTTATTTCGAAGAACTTGGGAAAGTTATAAATAACTGAAAGAACAGAAAAAGTTTTAGTTTCAATTCAAATCACTTCATTTTTATTTTTAATCATCATGTTTTTATCTTTGTTTTTATTCTTTATTACTATATATAATCATTTAGTTTTCTCAATTATAGGTATACATTTTGAAGGAAAGTGTTTCGTTTACTGTTTTAAGATTGCAGATGGCATATTGTAGCTGGATATATTTATGTTAAGTCAAAACACATACTTGTCATCATAAGGTAAGACTTGCAATCATATTCACAAAAAACATAGATGCAATCCTTCCTTCCATGCCCCTTTTGCCCTTTTATGCTACAACCAAAACCAAAAAAATGTAAAGAAGATTTATGGATTATTGGGACCAATATTTTATTTATTATTTACCTTTCCTTGCCACCTCACCTTAAGGTGTGATGGGAGGAGGGCACAGTTTTTGAAAAGTATGAAATGTTGTTTATTATGTACAATTTTGTAAGATGAAGCCATAGTTTAATTACAAATACAAGTCTTAAGAACTTTCCATGAGCTCAAATTCAGTAACACAAAGTCTTTAAAAAAACTTACTTGTGAATGAGGTTGACACAGGAATAAGCCATTTCTTTATGCAAGTCACATCTTTCAAGGGAAACACAATAGCAAAGAATCTCTCAAGAGTCACAGACATTGTTGACAAGACTGACCCCACTCGAAATGTGTGAACCTAATGGGAAAAGATAAAATATTTTTAGATCCAGGATGTTTCATATTTGCCATTTTACAAAAGTTCTAACGTAGGTGATGGATGAAGCGGGCATATTTAAAAATGTCGAATTCATCTCTAAAAAAAAGTTGCTTCAATCCATTACAAAATATTTATCAAGGAGAAAGCTTTCTCAGCTCTCATGCAGCATAATTCAGAAGTATTTTCTACTTTTACATCAAATATTTACTAAAAACTCATCCAAAAAGAATACTTCCAAACTGTCTCTTGACTTTTGCAGAATTAATGTTTGAATAGTCTCAAGGGCAACAAAATCTTCAAGATTTGAGTTCCATGTAAACTTGGAAGGTATAACTTTACTCAAAAAATCTTTCTTGTTTTTAAGGACAGTATAAAATGCAAATTGGTCATGGCATTAGGCTGGGATCTAAGGGTCAGGAGTTTGAAACCCAGCAGGCGTTGAATCCCAACCTTACTTGGCCCCAGGTTGCCACAAAATGCACAAGAAAATAAAAATAATTATTTCCAGCTAGGATATGAAATTGTCTGACATGATTAATTTCACTAGAAACTCATGTAAAAATTTAACTTTCTTATGGAGCTCTGACCAATCAGAGCAAAGGGATAAAAGATGTGCATCAAGGCCCAAATGGCCAGTAGGGCCAGCAACAATGACCTCAGATGGTAAACAACCTGAAGTCATTTCAGATCAAATTTTCAAAGAGAAAAGTTCGAAGTTAGACTGTAATGAGAAAATTAAGATAAATGTTAGATGTTTTGAACGTAAGACTCCTCAAGGATACTTAATTGGCACTTTTTCTCGTTTGCAAACTAAGTGACCTTACCAAAAAGTCCCTCTAACAAACTTTCGCCTTAAATTAATTCTCAAGTTACATTAGTTTGGCAGTAAAGGTCAGGAACTTTGCTCTTTGCATTGGGAAAAAATATTGAAGTTTGAAAAAGAGGAAAAAAATTCTTACATGAATTGAAAATTATTCAAGAATTGTGTGTTGTATTGAATATTTGCAATAGCTGAATTTTGGTCTGTGTTCTGAGGTCTTTTCTCACTTTCAATTCAAGTCATAAATAATTTATGAATTTCTATTGAAGATTTCCAGGAATCTCACGAAATTTTAATCTAGATCCAATCAAAGTCTTTTATTTTAATTTTGTTCACCTTGTAACAACAACATTAAGGCTGGAAAATAAGATATACTGTGATCTTTTGCCTAATGCAAGTTCGTCTAAAGCATGTTCGCCAACCATGCAAGTTTGCCTAATCAAGTTCGCCTAACCTAACCGAACCTTACCTAGCCTGACCCAACCAACCCCCACCGCTATTACCGCTTATGGCAAACTGGTTGGCAAACTCGCATGGTTGGCGAACTTGATTAGGCGAACCTGCACTGGGCAAACTGGTATTGGCAAACTTGTATTGGGCAAAAGATCATAATACCCATGACATTCAAATCATGAAATCTCACTTATGAAACTAATGAAACAAGTGAGGACTTTAGATTCAAACTCATAAGCCCGTCATTCCCATTTTCATTTACTAAATAGACAAAATATAGATCTTGATCTCAAGAAAAGGTTTTAGACAATCATATTTTTGGTGGTGAAGATTGTGCTAGAAAGAAATACTGTACTAAGGAATGCCTTTTTGTTGTTGAAATCCTAGGAATCTAAACTATTGTGGGAATGATATACTAATATGATAAGTAGACTGTTATAAATTTATTTAAACGTATCAAAACTATTTGCTTTTAAAAATACAGTCCTGATATTCTTATTGCAGTTTTTATTCGCCAAGCCCAATAAAAATAAATTGGCAGATCAATTTTATACGAAATTAATTCTGTTGATTTCATTCATACTTTAAGTAAACATTTAATGCATTTAATATTTTCGTTCCTGTTGCCCGAAAATGACCATTATTTTTGTGAGGTTTCAACCTTAAGATTATCCATCCATTTTAACAAGTCGCCAATTTACCATCTTGAAATTTCATCTAATTAGTAAAAAATATTTTATTCTAAGCCCTTTGGAGTTACTGATCTAACCCTAAGTTAAAAGCAAATAGTTTTAAATCTATATATTTTCTTGATAATTAGAAAAGTTTTTAAGCGACATGAAATATGTTCCAATTATTACAGATTCAGAGATTGCAATTGATGTCGCTGACTTTAAAAAAAGTACTGAACCAATAAATAATCAACCTTCTGCAAAGGTAAATTTTGACCCATTCTTGTTTCCTTCAAATGCAAGTAGAATTTTTGATCAATTTGCACACATTATGTAATTCACAATCCGTTTTATTATAGATTTTTAAGTGTTTGAACAAAAAATATTCTTCTTTTTTATCAGTGATTTCTTTCTGATTCATGAATAGATGCCAACAAACAGAAAATAAATAGAGCAAATGCAAAATGATAATAAAGATTTTTTAAATAAAAACAGAGTAATACAAAAAAAACTTACTAGTCCATAACAAATTGGCCAGAAATAGTAAAAAGAAGGAAGCCTTTTGTACTCGATAGACAATTTGGGCAGTCCAAATGTCAGGATAGCAGCGAGAAGAAACAAAGCATCATATCCTAAAGTAAAAAATCAAATGTTAGGTAATTTCATTCTTCATAATGAGATGAAAGTGAAAGGTTGCCTATTTTCAATCTTCATGCTGATTATCACTAATCTATTGAAATCTAAAAGTTTTAACCTGATGATGAAAATAGACATCTAAATGATACATATTTTGATTATAACTACGTGAAATGGTTAGATGGCTAGATTATGGAAGGATTTTCAACTTTGCCAAGTTCAAAATGACGTCCTTTTGGCACCAATCAAGATAATTAACTTAGTGGTTTGGTCTAAATGAGCAATTATCTATATTATGAAAAGGATCTTCGTTTGGTAAAAAAGTGGGATTTTGCAATACTGAAATCCACACGGTCACTCCATGGTATGTGCTAAGATAAAAGGAATTATCAAGGCCCAAACCAACTCAGACAAGCCATAAATGGCCATTTACCTAGGGAGACTTCTAAGATTAATGTACTTTAAAGTAATGAGATTAATCTGTGTCAGCTTGTTGGCTTCAAAGGCACCCTTTATGAAATTGCCAATTAGCTTTAAACTTTAGTGTAACATCATCAACACTAGGCTTTCCTCTTTTCAAATCTTTGGTATACATTGTAAATTAAGAGCTTTCAAAATATTTCTGGGTTTTCCCTAAATAATCGGCATTTGGGTAATTCATACTACTTTTTATTGCTATTCGATTAGATCTACACTTAACAAATTTAAACCATTTTGTTGTGCATCAAAGAATGCCACACTTTTATTAGCTGAATTACAGGCCTTTTTGGTCTGAGATTAGAGATTTTTTTGATGTTTTTACCAACCCGGGGTCGGACCACTGATGGCTCAATCCTTAGATCAAATTCCCAGCCAAGTAGCTACCATTAGGCTATGGTGACCCCCCACCCCCCATGTGACTAGTAGTGTGTATCATTCATCAAGGTCCAAAGTTTTTCTTTTCCATTAGTTCTTAAGGGTTTCAGGGAGTATACATTTTCAATGACTATACTAGGTTTTACTCTTAGAGATTCATCTCAATCAAGGGAAGAATGAAACTAAACTGAAATTTGGCTCAACACATCCTCTACTTATCATGTGGACACAAATTGCAGCCTAATCAATCAAACCTAAATAGGCTAGATGAAGGGACATATAAATCAATTGGTTCATGGTAAAAGTAGAGACTAAAATAGAGTTAGATTTAAAAATCAATATCTTGATCATAGTCAACAAACCATGAAGGCTTAAGCAAAGACAACCTAGTTCCGGAACAAGATTATAAGATATAAAAGAAACAGTTTCCGTTATATCTATGAGAGGCCTGAATTTTTATGGTTATATTGAAAAATTGATAGAAACTTGATGTTGAAGTTTGCTTATCAATGAGTCGACATTTTGAGGACTATTCTAAAGAAAGTTATACTTCTTAAAGACTTTTAAAAAAGTTATCCTTTTGAAAGAAATATTCCAAAAGCTTTCTACGTTTTCAAAAAATGTTTTTAAAGTAAAGATTTTCTGCCATCATCAAACCTTTAAGTATGTTATTAATAGTTTCAATTTCAAAG
>Ga0194133_10008031_pt1 | contig 12422 bp, 7 predicted proteins | sample TA2KigOf40mmetaG_FD_155448 | JGI IMG/M metagenome (GOLD analysis project Ga0194133, IMG submission 155448) | Freshwater microbial communities from Lake Tanganyika, Tanzania - TA2015055 Kigoma Offshore 40m | ecosystem: Environmental > Aquatic > Freshwater > Lake | place: Tanzania: Lake Tanganyika...
AAAAATTTATTAACTTTTGCCTTGATGAAAAAATAGCAAAAATAAATGAAGAAAATACTGAGTTTTTACCAACAACAAAAATATTACTTGATACCTACTGGAGTCCAGAAGCTCAAAAAAGCTCGTGTCCACTGCCTCAAGAAACTATACTCAACAGGTCCAATCATGCGCCATCAAATCTAAATCCACAAGATTTAGCACAGTTATGGGCAGAGCTTAAAGTGCATAATTAAAAGGATTTATAATGAAAAACTATTTACACAGAAAATTACTTGTCGTAAAAAAACAATACAAAGAATTTTTACCCTCAATCGACAATTATCTTTCAACACAGCAAGCAACCTCGACCGAAGATTCTGCAGGCAGCCACAAAGGCGCTCAAGAATATCTACAAAACACATCCTTGAAAAAAAAATTAGACACTCTTTTATCTCAGCTTGATGCCGAACTTTCAAAAAATGAAACCGAAATTTCGTACGCCACATTCATGGAAAAATTAACAACCGCAGATCAATTACTTCATGAATTACATGAAAAAACAAAATCTACCTGGAAAAAAATAATTGATTCTTTTTGGGTGCAACTCGCGTTTGTTTTTTTTATCAAAGCATTTGTAATCGGCTGGTACTGCGTTCCAACCGGTTCAGCTGAACCAAATCTTCTTGTGGGAGACAGATTAATCGCCAATAAAACCGCGTACTGGTTTTCTGATGTTAAACGTGGCGATTTGGCGGTCTTTGATAATCCAGAAGTTCCATACTCAAGTAACTGGATTAAATACTTATGGCAACGTTTTGTTGGGGTAAAAATTGGATTTCTAGGTCTTCCTGAAGGTCCTGATAACTTTGTAAAACGGGTTGTTGGTATTCCTGGCGACATTATTGAAGGGCGCATCGAAGATGGACACCCGGTATTGTACAGAAACGGAAAAAAACTCGATGAACCATGGGTCAATCCGTATCCGTTGATCGCTGTACAAAAAATGAATGGCTTTTTCCCTGCTTCAAACCCAATTATGCGATTCTTTGGAAAATTACGTAATTCACCCGTCCTTTGCGCAGGAATCGGTCTTACAGCAGCTGCTCTTTGGTACATCACAAATCCTGCAGACATCCTGCCTGAATTAGGATTAGAACTCACCGCGGCGGTTGTTGGATTTGCAGCTGCATACGTTCCCCATATCGTTCGATTCTTAGAAATCAGAAAATCAGAAAACTGCAAAGGTCACCCATCGTTTTATACCTTCGACCCAGAAAAATCACTCGATGAACAACCATTTTACAAAATAGAAGAAAAAGAAATTTGCAAAAGCCCATTTACGGGAAAACCATTATTCCGTAGAGCCGGAGAACCAGAGCACTATGATACCTTTATGAAAATGCGCCTACCCGAAGGTAAATATTGGTTACAAGGTGACAGTAGACGCAACAGTCACGACTGCAGAGTATGGGGTCCTGTTGATCGCAGCTTAATTCGCGGTAAAGCAAGCATTATTATGTATTCTATCAACAGTGAAGAAGTCTGGTGGTTGTTTGATATCCTTAAAAATCCACTCTCATTCTGGTCGAAAAAACTGCGCCCAGAGAGAGCATTTACAATTCTTAAGAACCCTTTACCTAAATCCGAACAAGGCTAAGCCATGTTTCAACTCAAAAAGTTGCAGAGAAAATATGCTGCGTTGCTACAAAAAGTAACGGCGCAGCATATCTTTCTTAATCAAAAAATCGATTTATGGAAGTTTTCGCACCCTGAACGAGCAACAATAATTGAAACAAAAAAGCACACAATCGATCGAAGCCTTCAGCAAATTAACACCTTACTCACTCAAGAGCCTGTTGATATTCCGCTGGTAAGTGAAAAAATTTCTGATGTTGAAAAGTTATTCGAATCTCTGCAAGACGACATTCAACCTCGGTGGCAATTTTTCTTCAAACTATTTTCGATTGCTATAATTATTATTTTATTATTTAAACCCTATTTTTTTAACATCACAACCGTATCCCAAGGAACGTGCGAACCCACTCTTCTGGTCGGAGATACAATCGTTGTAAATAGACTGGCTTATGTATTAAGCAGCCCACAAAGAGGCGATCTTGTATTGATTCAAAATCCACAAGAAACCGAAACGCTCTCTGATGTTCAAAGATGGTGGCAAAAATATGTAGGAATAAAAATAAATTCACTCAACCTACCAGCAAGCGCTTCAACAACAATCGCTCGAATCGTAGGGCTTTCGGGCGAAACGATCAGCGGAAAAATAGAACAAAATATTCCAACAATTTATGTTAATGAAAACAAACTTTCAGAAAACGTTATCAACCAATATCCATTAATCGCGATCAAGCAAAAAAATGTATCTATCAAAAACGATACCGCGCTGGCTCAGTTGATTAACCCTACCGTAAATAATTCATCGATCCGATGGATCTCTTTTGATGAAAATGAGTCATTTAAAAATCAACCATTTTACAAAATATCAGAATCAGATGTCTTAATTAATCCAAAAACAACGCATCCTTTTTATAAAAAACCATACAAAAAAGACTCTCGTGACGAGTTTTTAATAACCATTACCGAGAAAAATTACTGGTGCATGAATGATAGTCGACGAAATACACACGATTCAAGAACGTTTGGTGCTGTTCCCCAAAAAAATATCATTGGCAAAATAAGTGGCATTTTGTATTCGATAGACTCTCAAGAAGAATCTTGGATTTTGGAGCTGTTAAGAAAACCAAAAAGTTTTTTTTCACACCAAATGAGAAAAAATAGATTTTTACAGAGGATCAAATAACCTACTAATCCTCTGTAAAAATATCAATTAATAACCCCCAGGCGACAATCCAGGTGTTGACGATAAAGAAACCGTAGGAAGCGTTTTTTCAAGCTCCCCAACCATAGTTGGCAAATCAGCTACATCTTCTTTAATACCAGTTGCCACAACAACAGCATGAGTAATCGGCCAAATTTCTCGAGTAAACCCTAGATCGCTAAATCTGGTATCTAAACGTCGAACAAGAGCTACAAATAAATTAGTAAACGCGGGATCAACTTTATTTTTAATATATTCAAAATAAAGCGCTGCGATATAATTTATTGTACCAGCAGTTAAAATTTCCCGTGGCAGAAATCTTCTAAAATTCAACATAGAACTCTCTATTAATAACTTTGCAAATGCTAAAACGTACTGCTTTAAATAAATTTGTGAGCTTTCCCATGAATCCTCATCAACAACCACATCGTATGGATACCCTTCTCCATCGATCTTATTAAACCCATTTAACGACTTATGCGCAGTAAGTTTTTTAATATCATCAAGCTGAAAGAGGTTATCTAATTGTATTCTTAAACGATGCCACTTATTTAAATTTTCGAATGAATGAAACCCTCCATTCATTTTGGGTAATCCATGATCCAAAGGCTTTATTACTTCAACTAAAGCATATCGATCCAATCTGTCAGTAATTTTTAAATCTCGCTTTTTCAAATCGCCCAAACTTAAGCCAAATTTTCTACTGAGCAACCCTTTGTCTTTCAAATATGTTCTTACAGCTGAAGTTTTTGAAGTATGAAGAAAAACCCCAAAAAAACGACGCCACTCAGACAATACCTCATCAGTAAACGAATCTACCTTTTCTGAAGAATCTATAAGCTCAATAAGTTCATCTCGCAAGCCATTATCAACCATACTATCAGCTATCCATTTAACTTCATCAAGTTTCGTTTCAAATAATGATGTTAAAGTTGCAATTCCAGCAGGAGTATCTATTTGAGCTCTAATTTTTGATAACAATAAACGCTGGGCATCTATCATTTTTCTCATAAGAACATTACCAACAAGAAGTTTTTGACCAAACAAGTCGTTATATAATTTATTTATTTTTTCTAACGTTTTTTCAGAAACCACTGAAGATGCTTTGAATAAAAAGAAATCTTCTATTATTTTTCTCAAAATAAATTGTATAGCCTTGAAACCATCTTTTGCTGATTGTTTTTGTCCTGTTGTTCTCTTATCCAAATAAAATTCATCCGGCTTAATCTTAAACGACGATGCTTTTTCAACATTTTTGGCTCTTAAAACATCCACAAAATTATTCCAAAAACCATCAAATTTATAGTCTGGCTTAGCACCGACGTTTTTTTTGTACTCAGAATGAAGAAGCATATCTGCTGTAAGACATGCATGCATCAAACCAACAGAAATAAGATTCAAACGATTAACTGATTTCCAGGTTAAGGGCTCCCTCAAAGAAGAAACTAACACGCTAAGACTGTCGTGAAGTTTTACAAATTTGTCATACTCTGCATCCGGATTTGATCCCACCCAATTAATTACTTCTTTTTCAACAACCTCTAAATCTTTTTCACTGTCTGTTTTTGGAACCACAACAGCTTTATCTACATATCCGTCAACTTTAAATTCAAACCCCGCAGGAGAACGTCGTGACTGCTTATCTGAGGTCAGCAACTCCCCCTTTTTAGGATAATCAAATCTTACCACTACACATCTTGCAGGTACTAGTTCACCTTTATCATTTCTACCTCGGACATGTGGAAAAAAACTCCATAATGATTTAACAAAATTCTCTAATGAATTCGTATAATCATCCATTTTTGAAACCAAGGGATCATAATAGACTTCAAATTTAAACAATTGATATTCTTGTTTATCTGGAGAAGCAAACTGATGTGGTGAGCATAAACGATCACATAATTCGGCATATTTTTTCTTTAAATTTTTTTCCAACTCGATATCAGTTGAAACACATTTTTTAAAAACGCTATCAAATGACGAACAACAATCGATCAAAAAATGTGTTCGCACAAGCTCTTGAAGAAAAATAAATAAATCTTCAGCTCGAGAAACTCCTGGCCCCATTTTTACAACTGAATCATAAAAACGATACATTCGATTAAGCATATTTCTGACTGACGGACTATTTACATTTATCCATGCCGAATCAGCCCGCAAGAGCATTTGATTAAACGAATAAAACAAACGCAAAATCTTCTCAACATTCAGCTTTCTAACTTTAGCTACTTCTTGTGCATCATCTTCAATCTCATCCAATCTTGAAATGACATCAATTTTAAGGCGCTCAACTTCGCTTTTTTGACCTTCTAAAGTCCCTGTAATAAAACTTGTTTTTTTGCCATCGGTTAAAACTTCTTTTAAATCATTTGTAATCGCATCAAATTCATCAATAAGACCTGCTATTTCTTCACTGTCTACATTTTTAGCCCTGAGTATTTCCAGCTCTTCAATTACTCGACGAAGAAATCGATACGCGGCAAAAACCCAATTTTCATTTACTAGAAGCATGCCATCAATCGAATTTTTAAGATCATGATAATACTGTAATGTCATTTTTCCTGGGGTGAAGATTCGTGCAAAATTTACAAGAATATTAATTGGAACAGCTTGCTCATAAAAAGCTTTTTGCAACTGCGAAAGAAAAATCTGAAAATTACCTGTTTTTCTTCTAACATTTTTTCTATCAACGACTTCAGCAACTGGCCAACCACCAGCAACGTATTTTGATTTTACACGATCAAAAAACGCCTTCCATTTTTCTTTGACTTTTTCGACCATAGGATCAGCAAGTAAATCTCGAGAATCATCCTCAGAGGGCCTCTTATATTCGGTAATTTCATCATTAAACTTAACAAGGATAAGCATCAATTGAACTTTAAGCACATTCTGAAGAGATTGAAAATCACCAGCAATCCAACGCCTTACCGTCTTCATAAAATCTTTATACTCAGGACGCCTTCGCTCCCAAGCGGCAAGGGTATTTGAGATTTTTTGTTGCTCAATAAACGAAGAATAATCTTCATCGCCCTCATCATCTGCATCATCTGCATCATCTTCATCGTCTGCGGTGTCTTCAAGCTCATCATCATCCCGATGATCAGTCAATCTTGCAGGAAGGGGCGACCTTGAAAAAACAACTGATGGCTGAGAATACCTTTTTCGAGGCACATAGGGAGTAATATCATCAAATCTAGAATATCCTCTTGCGGCAGGCAAAAATGGACTACGATAGGGAACAATTGCCGTCGAAGAAGGAACAGCCACAACTCTTGGCTTTGCACAAAAAAGCGGCACCGATAACAATAAAAAGCCATAAAAAACTGTTTTTTGTATTAACTTAAGGATTGAAAAAGACATATTAAACTCCCCCAAAAACAGGTAAACATACAATCACGATAAAGATTTGCACCCGAAGTACGCAAGATTGCTTTACAAAATGACACCAGAATTCTACAATCGGCAGTAACCTCTTAATCATTTTTTCAAAAACAAAGGATACTTATGGCTTTTACACAACCTTTTGGACTTTATTCCGCAGCAACCGGTCTTGGTTTGCTGGTAACTGTCTTAACGCTTTCGCGCGTTACCAGAGATTACGCTCATGATAAAAAAGCATCGGGAATTGCAGATCTTATTAGACGTGGAGCGATGGCGTTTTTACACAAAGAATATTCCATCTTGGTCGTTGTTATCGCTGCAGCGGCAGCTCTCATCTGGTTTGTAAGCGGAAAAATCGAGTCGTACGCCTACGTTGCTGGCGCGATTTCTTCAATGTTTGCAGGATTTGTAGGGATGCATGCCGCAACCAAAGCAAACGTACTTACCACGATGGTTGCAAAAGACGAAGGCGAACGCCCTGCACTTTTAACCGCCTTGATGGGTGGATCTGTCATGGGTTTCACCGTTGCCACACTTGCACTTTTAGGCCTTGGCATCATTACCTTCTTGTATCAAGATCACATTTCATTCGGTAGAATTTTAACTTGCTACGCTATCGGCGCAAGTTCAATTGCACTGTTTGCACGTGTTGGTGGAGGAATTTATACCAAAGCCGCTGACGTTGGTGCAGACCTTGTGGGTAAAGTTGAACAAGGAATTCCTGAAGACGATCCTAGAAACCCTGCCGTTATTGCTGACAACGTTGGTGACTGCGTTGGTGATACCGCTGGTATGGGTGCTGATATTTTCGAATCTTTTGTTGCTGCAGTAACCGCAACAATGGTCTTGGCACTAGAAACCTACAGTGCAGATTCAGTTCTGGTAAGCTTACCGTTGGTTCTTTCTGCAATCGGTATTTTTGCATCCGCAGCAGGACTGCTTTCCGTTTTTGTAATTCCTGTAAAATCAGAAAAACTTCTCCACTTTGCTCCAAATATCGCAATTATCGGCTTTATTGTGGCTTCATACTTTTATATGCAATCAGCTCAAATCGCTACAAATCTTTTTGGATCTGTCTTTTTGGGAGCAATCACCGGAATCGTTATTGGCTTAATCACCGACCACTACACCAATGGACAACCTGTTCAAGAACTTGCTGAAGCATCACAATCTGGTGCTGCAACAAACTTAATTTACGGTCTTTCCCTTGGATTTGGCTCAATCGTTGCCGCAATTTGGATTATTGCTGCCGTTGTTTTTGCATCATACAACTACTTTGGTGGATTGTATGGCGTATCTCTTGCTGCTGTCTCAATGCTTGCAACTGTTGGAATCGCGATGTCTGTTGATGCATACGGACCAATTGCCGATAATGCTGGTGGAATTGCAGAAATGGCTGGATTCGGCCCTGAAGTCAGAAAAATCACCGATAAACTTGATACACTTGGCAACATGACAGCTGCTCTTGGTAAAGGTTTTGCAATCGGTTCAGCTGCACTTTCTGCTCTTGCAATGTTTGCAGCATACTGCATGGCATCTGGACTCTCTGCGCTCAACTTAATTGACCCAACAGTTATCACCGGAATGTTTATCGGAGCTACCATGCCATTCCTACTTTCAGCAATGACCATGAAGGCTGTTGGTCGAGCTGCATGGAAAATGGTTCTTGAAGTTCGTCGACAATTCAAAGAAATTCCAGGACTCTTGGAAGGTAAAGCAGAACCTGATTACGAAAAATGTGTTGGTATTTCAACCGAAGCGGCATTATACGAAATGTTGCTCCCAGGAATTCTCACAATCGCTATGCCAATTATTATTCGATATGGATTTGGCCTTCAAGGCAAACTTGCTCTTGGTGGATTCTTGGCTGGCGCAACGTTAGTTGGTGTTCCTCTTGCCCTTATGATGGCAAACGCTGGTGGCGCATGGGACAATGCAAAGAAATTTATCGAAGCTGGAAACGTTGGTGGAAAAGGCTCTCCTGCGCACAAAGCAGCTGTTGTTGGTGACACCGTTGGCGACCCCTTCAAAGATACTTCTGGTCCATCCTTAAACATTTTAATCAAATTAATGTCAGTTCTTTCATTGCTTCTTGCAACCATCTAAGAACAATTAATTTTTAATAAAAAGGGCTCGATCTTAAAAATCGAGCCCTTTTTATTTGCTATAAATGACTATTTTTTTAAGTAAAACTCATCCCTTTTGTTAAAAAAAGCATGTCTTTGTACATTAAAAAGACCACAACACGTCAATTAATGAATTGGACAAACATATGATGATGAAAAAGATAATTCAAATCGCTTTTTTGGTACTCACCGTTGCTCAAGTTTCAGCAAAAGTAACAAAGGAAACCTTTTACCCGGTTGCTCGCTTCTTCAAATACACCGCCGCGAAAACAACGAGCAATGGAAAAAGATTTTTAGCACGAAGACACCGCCAAAAATGCGCCGATGCCTTCAAACTACTGCACCCTGAATATGCAAAAGCACTTGCAGAACTTAAAGAAGCACACAAACAAGCACTTCAAGGCCTGTATGATACTCACTTTAAAGAAAACGACAAAAAAATTGATGCCGAACTTAGAGCAAAACTAGAAGCAATTACCGCTGCTTACAACGCTGAAAAAGCTGACATCAAAAAGAAATTTCCAAAACCTGCAGTAGCAGTCGAAAGTACTTCAGACACACTCAATATTGATGCTGCTCAAGCAGTAACCGCAGTTTAATCTTTTCAAAAAAGGCCAAGCCCAATACGCTTGGCCTTTTTTATAAAAAAACAATCATTTTCTCAAAAAAGCCCACCTTTTTAAAAAACAATATGAGGCCTTTTGTCAGAAAAAGATGTGATTGTTACAATAAGAAACATAGAGAAGTTATCGTCTATCACTAATCCGGGGAGGGGTTATGAAGAAAGTTACCTACGTATTTATTATAAGTTTGGCTTTTGCAAGTCAAAACACACAAGCTGTCGGTTATGAGTCGGCTCAGTATTTAAAAGACAAATCAATTGAAGTGACTACGTATATTTTAAAAACACTCTACAATCGTTGGTTTGCTGCAAAAATTGATGCCGCAACCCAAACAGATGAGAGCGATAACTTATCACTTGAAAAAAAAGAAGATGCTTTAATGCAGCACGTTATACATCTTTCACTCAAGCCAGAAGAAGATGAAATGGCCCGCCAAGCAGAAATACTTGCAACACTCATAGCAGAAACACAGCAATTAGTTGATGCAAGGCAAAGTCAATCAGTAGAAGCTGCATAGTAAAAACAAAATTACGTAAAAAAGGGGTACGCTGTGTACCCCTTTTTTCATGCAATTAAAAAGTCTTTCTTGAGTGATTCAAGTTTAAATCGCACAGGATCGGAAAGATTTTCCTTGGTATCTAGTTTTGCAAACAATGTTCGAGCTGCACCCGTGTTTCCATTTTTATAAAAACAGGTGGCAGCATGCAATTGTGCGAATGGATATTTTTCCTGCTCCACACACTGCTGAAATAACGGAATTGCCAAAGAATACCGTTCGCTCTGCATAAGTGCCTGGGCATAATTATAGACCACATCTAAATTATCAGGGCGCTTATGATAGACCGCCCCAAAAAGATCTGCCGATTTTTTATAATTTTCCAAACGATAATAGCTTGCAGCAAGAACAAACTGTGTTGCTATGTCAAAAAGTGTAGGATCAATCGTTTCTAGACAAGTTACCACATCCGAGTAGTTGCCAAGTTCAAATGCCAATCGCGACTTAAGTACAACCATGTCAGCTGGAGGGGTAAGTGATTTTTGTAGAGCAATATTAATCGCATCATACGCAGGCTTAAACCGTCTTAATTGTTTTAATACTTCAGCATATTTAAAATAAATATCAGCAGAACATTCTTTGAATTCAATTGCTTTTTCAAAACAAGCCATCGATTCTTGTGGTTTGCCCAGCGACAAGGCCAATACGGCTCGATTTTCAAACACCCTTCTCATGTTGCAAGATTCACACAACTCTGCGCGATCAAAATAATTTTGCGCTCTATTAAAATCATTATTCTGCAAATAATGCTCTCCCAATCCGATCAAAGGATCTGCATATCCGGAATCAAGCGTTATTGCTTTAAAAAAGCACTCCATACCCTCATCTTGCTGCCCGGAGGTAATAAGCGCCTTTCCTAAATGATAATAACTTCGCGCACGCAAAGGAGTCTTTGAACAAACATATCGCCAAAAGACAACTGGATCTTGCCACAATTCCTTTTGATTAGCTGAAAGCTGCATAACCCCTGAAAATAACCCAACTAAAGCAATCCAAAAGACCCAGACCCCAAATTTTTTTTGATCCTCAGAAAAATGTTTATAGAGATACTCAAGAACAAAACAAACCAAATACGAAATGCCGAGCATCACCCCCACAGAAGATAAAAATGTTTTGTAATCTGCTACCAGCTCAGAAGACGGCATCAATGAACTTCGAGGAATCAAAGAAACTAAAAACCAGACCATCGCAAAAGGTAACACGTCGTCTTTTACAATCTTCCAAAAATAGACCCCCAAAAATCCTAAAAGTCCAAATCCTAAAAAAGATGAAATAAAAAGCTTGTTTGCAAGAGAGGTAACCAGCGGAAAATGATAATCCCAGCACAACTGGAATGGAAAAAGAAATACGCGTAAATAATGAAAAATAACCGGAAACTGCGTCAGCAAATATTCATAACTCGAAACCGTTTTTTGATATGACGACACAACCAAACAACCAGGAGCAGATAAAACCGTCATTTTACCAAGCAGCAAATCAATCAATGAAATATGAGAATTGACCAGCAAGTACATTCCCAAAAAAAGTATCCCATAAACACTATAAAAATAACTTCGTTTTTTAAGATCCTGCAATGAGCCACGCACCACCAAAAACAAATCGACAAGAAACAATAAGAACGGAACAACGATTGACGACTCTCTGGTGCCAATCAATAAAAAACTCATACACAACAATAAATAAAACCATGGACTGTGATACCAGGTTTTTTCGTCATACAACAATCGAATAAAAGAGCCAAGCACCAGCAAAACAAATAAGGTCAACAGACCCTCGAGTCGCATTTGCAAAATATTTAAGGCCGTTTGAACTTGCACCGGATGAAGCAAAAAAAGCCCCACGGCAAAAAGTACAATCCTATTTTTTCGTTCATACGCCCAAGAGGCAGAAGGCAAGCGATCAAAGATAAAATTAAAAATTAACAGAATCAATAACGCCAACAATAAATGCAAAATAAAATTTTGAACTCTAAAACTCTGCGCACTCATCCCAAAAAGAAGTATTAACGATTGATTTACAACCAGTGGAACCCATCGAGGCTGCAGCAACACAGAAATTCCCACAAGCCCTTCATCCATAAATAAAGGAGACTGTTTTGACAGCTCTGCTTGAACTGTTTCGTCAAAAAGAACAGTGCTCTCAAATGTGCTTGCATAAAATACATACGCAACCAAACACATACACACAAACAAACTATACTGCCACTCTCGTTTCATCAAAACCTCAGATGGTTTTTGGTCGTTCAGGCTCCTATGCTACACCATCTTGACCATTTTTGCTCAAAAAATAGTTCACATTTTCTGCAGACAACACACCACCAGAATCTTTTAGGTGTGCAGCAAGCTCCAATCGTGAATGTTCGGGGCGAAGAATATTAATAACTTTGTCAGAATTTGTTGACGCTAATTTTTCAGTAACATATGCAAATGCAGATTTTACATCACCCTGCCTTTCAATACACTGAGCAGCACGCATTGGTGCATTTGGCGACGCATCGGGAAAGGCTGTAAGTTTATTAAAAATTTCATATGCAGAAGCATACTCACCCTGCATAAACATAGTTTCTGCAAGGTTGTAAGAAAATTGATTGTCTTGTGGATACTGATCGCTAATCTGTTTAAAAATAGCACGCGCTTCATCCAAACGCTGTGTCAGAAAATAGGCATTTGCTAAATTAAATTTTGTTCGCGGAAGATCGATTCCCGGAGAGCGTCGCAATGTTTCTTCAAATGCGATGGCTGCTTGCTCATATTTTCCAAGCTGTAAGCCAACCTGACCCAAAATATCAAACGCATTTGGAATGTCTAAATCGCCTTGCGTTGCTTTAACAAACGAAGACCAAGCTTCTTCATTTTTCTTTTGCTCAAGATACAACCGACCTAAATTGAACCACGCTTTTCCATAATACGGACGAAGCAGTATTG
>Ga0194133_10008032_pt1 | contig 12421 bp, 29 predicted proteins | sample TA2KigOf40mmetaG_FD_155448 | JGI IMG/M metagenome (GOLD analysis project Ga0194133, IMG submission 155448) | Freshwater microbial communities from Lake Tanganyika, Tanzania - TA2015055 Kigoma Offshore 40m | ecosystem: Environmental > Aquatic > Freshwater > Lake | place: Tanzania: Lake...
GGACAAGTCCTTCGCCCTGCTTATCCACGGCACTCAGCCGGCGGGTAGCCCTGCGGCCAAGGCACTGTCCGTACTGCGTAAGCTTGGGTGGAAAGGATATAGCAAATGACACACATCTGGGTCGGCATCATCCCCGACATCTTTGGCTACGGGATTACCGTGGCCTCACTGACGGAAGCTGGTGCCAAGAAAGGTCTGCGGAAGTCGTTCCAAGTTTGGAAGAAGCACAGAGAATCAGACACAAAGTTCTCTGATGCTTTCGAGAACTGGGGCGGTTACATCACCAAGGTTGAGTTGGATAAACCATACAACGATAACTTTGGAGAATAACCATGAACAAACAAAGAACAACACTCAAATCATTCAAACATAACCTAGTAATTAGGTTGGAAAACCAGATTAAAATTGAACGTGAAGCCTTGGTGAAAGCCAAGGAATCTATGTTTGAGTTTGGTGGCGAGTCTTCGTGCACTGGCTCGGAGAATATTGGGTTCCGTGAAGGTCGAATCCGTTTGGTTGAGTCATTGCTTCAAGTAATAAAAGAAGGGAGAATATAATGAAAGTATTAGTAGCCTGCGAGTATTCGGGCGCGGTGCGTGATGCGTTCATCAGGAAGGGGCACGACGCCACATCGTGCGACCTTCTACCGACGGACAAACCAGGCCCGCACTATCAGGGAGATGTCTTTGACATCATCGACCAAGGCTGGGATTTGATGGTCGCCCATCCTCCCTGCACCTACTTGTGTAACTCCGGCGTGTGCTGGTTGCACAAGCAGGAGGGGCGGATGGACAAGATGAAAGCGGGTGCCGAGTTCTTCAAGCGGTTGCTTGAGACTGACATCCCCTACATCGCCGTCGAGAATCCCATTATGCACAAGTACGCCAAGGCCATCATTGGTCGTGGCCCAGACCAGATCATCCAGCCTTGGATGTTTGGTCACAAAGAAAAGAAAGCGACTGGCTTGTGGCTGAAGGGACTGCCCAAGCTTGAGCCGACCACCGACCTCAAGGACGAGACCGACATCTTGCCCATCGAAGTCCAGCAACGGATTCACTGGCAAGCGCCGGGCAAGGATCGTTGGAAGATCCGAAGCCAGACGTTCAAGGGAATCGCCAAGGCCATGGCCAACCAGTGGGGTGATCTTGAAGAATGCGAAGACCCCAATGACTACGTCGGCATGGGCTGGGTAGGACAGGATGGTAGACCATGAGAAAGAACACATTCACCCGCATTGAACCCAAGTGGAAGATCAACGAGAAGGAAATCTCCCGCTTGGAGTTTGCAGGTTGTGACGTTTACAAATACTTCCAGTCTCAGGACAAAGCCCGCATCGACGGGAAGCGTCCCCAGATGGAGAGGACAACGGACGGATGGAGAGTGTTCATCGAACACTTTGATTCGATTGATGAGGCCAAGATGTTTTACCCAACGGCGGCAGTGCAATGAATAAGATACCCTATAACAAATGGGTGGCCGTTTATTACAACGTCCGAAGGAGATGCCTCTCGGTCCTCGACCCCAGCACCCGCCTTGTCATGGCTCACACCGATAAGATCTATCTGCGTGAGACCGTGTTCAAGGTGAGCAAGGCTGGGCAGAGCAAGGTGCGGGAACTTAGACGGAAGAACGTGCATGCCTTTGTCTACGGATTTGTTACGGGCAAACACAAGCAGGGAATCCGCTTGACCCCGCTACGCTACAACCCATATGAGAATGACGGCTTTACAGACCCAACAGGAATCATCCATTCGATGTCTCCATTCGTTGAGGTCAACAAAGAGAAAGGAGTATTGGCAAACATATGAAAAAACCATTGATTGTTTATGTGACACACGGGGTAGTCACTGGATATAAACTCCCCAAAAGCACAGAGATATTGGTCGTTGATTTAGACCACGCCAAAAAGCAAGGCGAAGAAATGAAAGCATTGCGTTGGATGAGGAAAGTGTTCAGTGGCATGGACAAACACGCGGCGAGTCTTGAGGTTGGACCACGCCGTTGTCGGTGCTGGTATCAGGCATGAAGGTACTCGTCGCTTGTGAGTATTCGGGAGTCGTTCGGGATGCTTTCATAGCCCAAGGCCATGACGCCTGGAGTTGTGATCTGCTTCCCACCGATTCGCCCGGACCCCACTACAAGGGTGACGTTCGGGACGTACTCGACAATGACTGGGATTTGATGGTCGCGCACCCGCCTTGCACTTACCTGTCCAATGCGGGGGCTCGGTTCCTCTACCCAAAGGGCAAGCTGAACAGGGCACGGTTGAAGCTGGGCATGGAGGGCAAGGAGTTCTTCATGCTTCTTTACAATGCCAACATCCCGAGGATTGCGGTGGAGAATCCAACGCCATCCACGGTGTTCGGTCTGCCCCGTCACACCCAAGTTGTTCAGCCCTACGAGTTCGGTCATCCGGTGCAGAAGCGGACGTGCCTGTGGCTCAAGGGTCTTCCACCCCTGCGTCCCACACGGGTCGTCAGGCAACGGCAGAGTAGCAAGGTGCCCGGCAACTGGTTCAACAAGGGCGGCAAGGACCGGCAGAAGAATCGGGCAAAAACGTTTGAAGGCATAGCAAAAGCAATGGCCTCCCAATGGGGGGCCTTCTTACAACAAGAAAGGATAACAGTATGAAAAAGAAACTAGACCGCAAAGACAAACTGATAGTGCAATACAAGAAGGACGTGGAGGAGTTGATGGAGAAGCACAACTTCCAAACCTTCCTAACCTGCTTGCGAATCGCCAAGATAGCGTTCGTCACCAGTTACCACGGCAGGAACAAGACGTTCCTCAAGGGGTTCTACAAGATGAGTGCAAAAGATACGGCGAAGTTTCTCGACAATCGGATCACTCCGGTTGTTAGTTGGGAAATACCGAAGGTATGAGTCTCATCAACAAAGCGGCGGTGAAACGTGCGGCCTTGGACATGGCCTCGGCCAACTTCAAGGAGCGCAACAAGACGAGACTCGAGATGGGGCTTGCCCCTCTCAAGTGTACTCCTTCTCGGGTGAGCAAGGAGTTCATTGACACTGTCGAGGGGCAGGTGATCATCGCTATTGGTCAGATGGTAAAGGAACATAAAACAGGAGTAACACTATGAGACTATATCCACTAAAAAAGAAAGACACCAAGAAACGTTTGAAGCCTCACACTTTCAGAACTCTTCGTCGTAAGTATGAGGAGTTTGCGCGGTCTTATCGTTGTACCGACAAGGAAATTAATTGGGAGGGCGAAGGCCATGTTGGTAGATGGACGGCAGAAGAGATGCGGGAAATCCAATACAAGATGGGCTATCGGGATGCCATGGGTGAGGTCGCTCGAAGTCTTCAAAGAATTCTTGGAACCTAAAATAGGAGTAACACTATGAGTAAAACAAAAACAATAACACCGAGAATGGTTGAGGATTGGCTTAGAAACGAAGCCTGTTCTTATCGAATCTTAGCTGACGTGGCAAACGGCAAATTAAAGCCCTCAACGTTAAAAGAAGATATTTCTATCTATATAGATAATGAAAGGAGTTCACAATGAAAAAATGTTACATTGCAGAGATTGAAGAACGAAACGGGGAGTATGAGTATAGAACAAAGTATCTATTCAAAACATCGGAAGATCCGGACAAGTACAACGACAACGTGGCCAAGACTTGGCGAGGAGACGATGACAATGAATATGACGAAGACAGCAACGGTTACTGGTCGGGTGGAACACTGATGTGTCCTGGTGATGTCAAAAAGATTTCACCGGAACACTTTAAAGTTCTTAAGAAATACTTGGTAACTCTATGAAGCCAATACTACCACCACCCACAAGCAACTGGTGCAAGATTGTTCCGTTCCGGTGGGGCGAGAATACTTGGTACCTTCGGGTCTACGAGTTGGATTGGGAGTGGCATGAAGACTACTTCCCAATCGACCCGTCTGAACGAATGATTCGCGGTGCCCAAGAGTGCGCCCTCGAGAACGGGATGTGTATCAAAGCAACAGAGGAGGTGTTGAATGACCTATGCAGTAAAGAGCGGTGACAGAACTTACCTGAGTGTTGAAGACTCTTGGGTTGACTTGGACACGGGGCTTAAGTCGGACACCATCCGTGGATACACGGAGTTCAACGAGGCCATGGCGGATGCTGATAAACACAGAGCCGCGGTTGTGGCCCACCCGTGGCCGGCTGGCGAACAGCGGGAAATGTTCCCGCTTTGGGTCGAGCTTGGCCCAGAGGGCACCATGAAAGACGAGATAACAATCAAAACAATGAGAGGAGATAACAATGGATGACGAGATTACGAAACGCGAACTGATCGCCACCCTTATCTTTGCGGGCATGCATGCTCACAATGGTGACGGTGACGAACGATACGCAGTGATCCAAGCAGATCGTTTGCTTGAAGAACTCAAACAGAAAGGAAACAAGAATGAAAAGAGTAAACGGTGATTTGTTCTATGTCCACGGTGAAGAATCCTACATCATCCCCTATCGGGGAACGGTGAGCAGTGGCAAGGTGACCGAGATGGAATACGATGCGCCCAAGGATCTGGTCGAGGCCATCTGGTCTCCGGTTGCCTGCGAGGTGCACGAGTCCATCATGCGTGAGGCCAAGGCTTGAAGCTGGTTCTTACCCTACTGGCCATGACGTCTTGCGTTATGGGTCAGGAAGATGGTTACTTGGGAATCCTCAACGCCAACCCCACGCTGATTGATTCAGTCAGCAACGAGTCTGGCACGTTAACCGGAGACTTCTCAACCAAGTCTCTGCTTGGCCCAACCGAGAACGCCCAGTGGCAACTGGACGGTCCGGTGGTGGTCACCAAGGACGGCCAAGTCTTGGGTCAACTGTCCACGGTGGACGTCTCCACAACGTCCATCTTCAATCCTAATATCTTCGAACAGATACCCTATTCCCTTCGATGCGAAGCCTGTATCGGTAGTGTAAATGACAGCTTCTCAACAGAGGGGCCGAAGATATACGACTCGCAATCCGAGACATATAAGTCACTGCTGAAGGAGGTATTCGAATATGAACCTTTACAACGGTAAGGGTGACCGGCCACGCAACATCTTCACGCGGTCCTTCAAAGAAAACTTCGACAAGATTTCTTGGAGGACAAAGAGGAAGCCGACGAAGGTCAGGTCGGCCAAGAAGGTGTTCGTGTATCCGGCTAATCCAAAAGGCTAGGGTCGAGCATCGCATCGTTTCTGAAGTTCATATCGTACGATGCGAAGCGTCTGGCAAGTTCCCGCCGGCGTTTATTTGCGTCGTTGTCCAAAACTTGGATGGCGTTCTCAAGATCACTGGCGTACTCCTTGCCATCCTCGATCTCCTGAAGAACAGCCTGACGTTCAATACGGAGGGCTTCCACTTCCTTCCTAAGTCTGGTGAGGGCGGTGGCTTCTTTCTTGAACCAAGCCGAGTATTTCACGGGCTTCTTCATGCCCGTTATATCCGCTGTGAAAAGACACTTGGCTAGTGTCGAAATGCAATGGCCTTGTTCAAGGCTCGTCTGCGACTGGCGCACGACCAACAGCCCTTGATGTTTGTTCCCAAGTTTCGGTCGATTATTTTTGCGATTGGCTGGGCAACCGAATGAACAAGATCGCCAAGACCACGGGCTTTGTCTGTGCAGTATTCTTCGGGGTTGTTTTCGCAAAGATACTTTTCCAGCTTGTCGATAAGGGTTGCGTCCGACGGCAACCCCTGCGTGGCTCGGTGTTGCATGGCCTTCGCCAGCAACCCGTTAAAATTATGGGACGTCAATACCGTTCCAGTCTCCTCATCCTTGTAGGTGAAGCCGGATGGTAAAGCGACAGAGATATCCTTTAGATATCTTTGGCTCACTTGTTCTTTGATTTGCCAGCAGCCGACAGGGCGATTGCAATGATCTGCTTACGCGACCGTGCCTTACCGCCCGCTCCCTTGGCCTTTCCCTTCTTGAGGTTGTCCTTGTAGAGCTCGCTGATGTTGGCGCTGACGTTTCTTCCCAGTGGCATATGTTACTCTTTTTCTAGGATGCCCATGTAAGCCTTGACAGGCTCGGGAATATCGGTGGACTTGTCCTTTCCGAGTTGATCTTGCGTTTCGATTTGCTTCATGTGCTCTCCTTAATTCCTTTTCCTTCAATTGTTTTAGCTCGACGCCCAAGTCCACGGGCCTGAAGTGATTTCTTTTGGAAAGCTTCCTTGCCATATTTCTTGCGTCCAGTCCAAGCAGCCAAGGCCTTGGGATCTTTAGCCCCTTTGGCGGCAAGGCTCTTGGTCATCTTCTTAAACCCCATGTACATGGTTATTCTCCCTGTCTTAATGTGGGATTGGCCTTCATAGACGACCGACCCAAACCTGTAAACGGTTTACGAGGAGAAGGTTTCCCAATCATCTTAGGCTTCATTTTCTGATCCAGCTTCTGAAGCTCTTGGTTAAACGCTTGAAAGTCCGGTTGTCTTTCCGCAAACGTTGACAGGGATTCTTTTATTGCATCCCTTGCTGCCTCCGAAATTAACGGCATCTTAGGAGGCAGTGGTTTCTTATTAGCTTTATTATTAGCGGCAATCTTTTCAGCGCCGAGTTTACGGAGCTCGACAAGTGCCCCACCGAGTTCACCTGCTGTCATAGTTGCGCCCACGGGTCCGGCAACTTTGGCCAAACCACGAAGGGCTTTACCAGCCACACCGGCAACTTTTCCTTCCGGAGTATAGGACAAAAAGCTTTTTCCGTATGGGGTTTCCATCGGGGCGGAGGCGGTTTCAACAAACTTCTTCGTTTTTAACGCCAAGTCTTGTTTCTTTAACGGCTCTTCAAACAAATATCTTTCGGCGTCAGCAATAAAACTTTTTGCGGACTGAGCTTCTTCTCCGACAAGTTTTCCTGCGGCTAACATTTTTTCACGAGCCTTGATTCCAGAAACCATACCGCCTTTACCCACAGATTCTACGCCAACATTTTGGCGAACAGCATTCATCAAATCGTCAGCCCTAACTTTATTTGCATTGGCTATTTTCTGAATAACATTCTGCCTTTCAGTTATGTACTGATCGGCCCCTTTAAATGGGACTTTACTAATAGCTGAACGAGCCTCGTTAATTAAATCTGCCGTGATGTCCATATTATTTACCTTTCGATTTACCAGTTGCGTTCAACGCGATGGCGATGCATCTGGGTGTTGGCCCCATTGCGAGCAACGGGATAGCTTTGTTTGGATCTGACTGGGGCATCTTAGTATTTTCCTTTCCGTGACTTCGGACTCGGTGTGGTCGAGCCTCCGGGTCCGGCCCAGAGATTCTTGCACGCCCAATACCTAGCCGAAAGCTTGCTGCCAGGGTTGGCACAGTTGTGCCGAGCCCTGAAAGATTTGCGGGCCGCGGCCGAATAGTTGTGGCCGTAACCCTTGGCCCCGAAGTGCACGATCTTTTCCCTGCCACCTTCACAGGCTTTGACGACACGTTTCTTGCCGGCGATCCAAGAGGCCCTCGGCCTGTTGCACGCCATGTTCTCTTTGCTTGGTCTTCCTAGTGGCATATTATCCTATCCTTCTTTGTCTGAACCCAGTGCTTATCGGCAACCCAGATTGGACCGCTGGGACATCGCTTGCTAACTCCACATTCTCAGCCATCGGAATTTCCGGTGCAAGTTTTTCAGCATTGTCCGGAACAGGCGTGGCAGATCCGCCTTGAGCAAAGTAATCCTTCAAACCACGGCCCAAACTGGTGGCGATACCGGCCAGCACATCCCCCGCGCCAAACTTAAAATCAACATTGATGTTTGATCCCATCCCCGAAAGATCAATCGGATCTTTCCCGACAAGCTTTAGCAACGCATTGACTGTCGAAGTTTGAGGCTTTTTGTTTTCATCCTCGGGTGTTGGCGGTGGGAGTTCACTGAACGGATCAGCTTGGGCAATCTGAGTATCCGGCTTGGGCCCGTCAATCGGAGGCGGTTCCGGCAGGTTCTCGGTCAGCTTTTTAAGTCTCTCTTCAAAGCCCTGCCACTTGTCGCTGGAAGCCACCAACTGTTCGGCTGTTTGCTTGTCTACTTTCGCTCCAGTTTGGGCTGGCAATAGCTGTTCGGCTTCTTCTTTGGTTGCGCGAGCTCCGGTATCTCTATAAACAGCATCTTCCATAGCCGCCACAAAGTCTTCTTGGCCCCCTTGTTTGGTTTGGCTTAGCCCTCCCGGCATAGGCAACCCAAACTTCTGGCCTTCCAAGATGTTGATCAGCCTTTGATTCTCACCCTTGAATAAGGCTTGCTCGGCGGCACGGCGACGAACAAGACCGGTGGCTGGTTGTCCTCCGGCGTATATCCAACGGCTGAACTCATCAGCCGCCCCGTTATAATCTCCGGAATTCAGCTTTTTCAACAACGTGCTGTTGGCAAAGTTTGTTGGCCCGATGTTGTAGACCAGACTGGTCAGGGCGCTATACTGCTGATCGGTCAAAGGAACTTTTACTTTTCCCGTGACGGCCGGTCCGTATTTGCGATTTATGAGATCCGGCAAAAGTTGTTCGGCCCGCTTCTGGTCAATGGTATAACCTGGCTTGAGCTCGGGGATATCATAGTTCGTAAACCCGTAACCCACGGTGAGTTTTCCTTTTGTTCCACCCAAATCATAATAAGCCTTGGGTCTGAAACCTTCAAAGGTCCTGACAATTTCCAATCCTTCCGGTGAGAACCGAGGTCCTCCTTGCGCGCCTTCCTCAACTGCCTGTGTGAATGTGTCAGCCATTGGATCTTCCAAGTCCTTTCCAGCTTATTCTTGCCGGCCCCTTTTTCTTACGAGCCGAGGCTGTACACATAGATAACGTCGGACGGCACGCCGGATAGCTCCCTTTGCTGGAGTCCTTCCGCCCGCACGGTCCGCCTGTTTTGCAGTTGACCCAGCCTTTCCCTTTGTTCCGTTTGAACCATCCGTGCAAGCCATACTTTTTCTCCAGTTCAAAGCCCATGGTCGTTCCTCATGGCGTCTTCCGCACTCTGCAAAGTCGGCTCGCTTGAGTTCCAGTTTGACCACCCCTTCTCCTCAAAGTCCCAGCATCCGGTAAGGCCGAGCGAAAGAACCGGAATGAGGATAATCCACCACCCATAGTTATTGGTGATTTGTTTACCGAGAGGCATATTATTTTGTCCCCCAGTTCTTCGCCCCCACCTTGCGGCACTGAACCAGTGCGCCACTGGCGTATGCCGATGGCCAAACCTTAAAACGAGACTTGACCTTGTAATAACAAGCATCCTTGGGTTTAGTCTTTTTGGCTCGACCTAAAGGCATATCCACCTATCTCCTACAAAAAAGCTGGCCAGTCCAGCCCTAACCAGCTAATCAAGAAAGGAATAAATATGAGAAGAAAACGTAAGGAACTAGCCAACGTAAGACTCCCCAGCGAAGCCTTGGCCGCCACCTTTAAGGACCTGCCCAACGCCTTTAAAGATCTGTTACACCCTGGATTCTGGCTGACCTTCTGCTGTTTCATATCAGTCATCTGTATCTATTACTGGGGTACGGCCCTGTTATTCTGTCTAATCCCTAGGGCAATCTGGTCTATTTTCTTCGGCGGTTGAGCCGGATCTCGGCTTCGATCCTTGTCTTGGCGTAGTCCTTGGATGCCTTGGTCAGGTCTTCCAACTGTTTCTGGGCGGCATCTTCATTGCGCTCGGCAAGTCTGGCCAAGGCTTGGGCCTTCTGCGGGGTCAGCCGACGGCGTAGATACTCCCCGTTATACTTGCTGTAGTTGTAGAACTCGGCCTGATCCATCTTGCGCTGTACCGGTTTGCCGTTCTCAAAGTCATTGATCTTCAGGTTGATGCTGGCTCCCGGCACAAACAGCCCAGCCCTGACCAGCGGGGTGAACACGGGGTGTTCCTTGACCTCGGGCACAAATCCAAACCGCCTCATCGTGGCGGTGTAGGGATACTCACGGATCGGTTCGCCCAAACGATTAAGGGCTGGCTTGCCGGCGATCACAGCCGCGGGTGTCAGACCCAAAAGGAATCCGCTGACGGTTGAGTTGAGTTCCTTTGTGTCGGTCACACCGACCATGCCGTCCGCCCCGATGTTGAAAGTCTTTGTCATCCACCGTGCAAAACCTGGATTAAGGAATCCGCCGGCGTAGCTTTGGATAACTCTCTTTGCCTTGGTCGATGCGTCACCGCGATCCGACACGGCTTCAAATAATGTCTTGGCACCGCTGAGCAACTGCTTATCAAAGATTGAGTTTCCAATCCCAAGGGCGGCGGTCAGGGCGACCGTTGCAAAATCTCTTTCACTCAACTTGCCGTATCGCCACTCATCGGAAATCAATCCCATCGCTCCGAAGATTGTGTTAAGTCCGGGAAAGTCGGTGTGCTTGAAACGCAGTGGTCCAAACTTGACGCTATTCTCAACCCAGCCAGACAGTCGAAGCTGTTCCCGTTTCTCCGGATTGGCAGGTCCTCGTCCAGTCACCGCGAAGAAAGCATCATCCCAATCCTTGTCCATGTCTTTCATAGCAAGACCAATCAATGTAAAGGTCACGATCGATCCGTACAAAGCTTGAGTCTGCAATTTGTGGTATTCAACACTATCTTTTTCTGGTGCCGCATACGCATATCCCTTGTCGCGGACAACCCCGAAAGCGTTACCAATGGAGAAGCCGTTGGCTCTGGCAAAACCATACGGAGTATAGTTAAGACCGGCATTGATAATGTTGGCAATCGTCCGAGGGAACGCGGCAAAAGGAACAAGGATTGGAACCCGCCCAACCATCGAGCCGACAATGTGTCCTCCAATGTAGCCGATCAAACCTTGCGGTTGATTGTTAAAGGTGGCAACTTCCGTGAACTTACGGATCTCTTTAAGGTCAGGTAGATTGGCTTCTTTAGCGACAGTCTCTTCCCGCAACTGGGCATACCGCCGTCGCTTGCCAGCTTCGATCTTCCTCTTTTCGCTCCTGTAAGCCGAGCTTTTTGGGTCAAGCCCAGCCAAGGAACCGAATTGGCCTTGGGTTTCTTCCTGTCCAACCTGTTCTTCAATGGCTTTGTTTGTCGCATTGTTTCGGTCAAAGATTTCTTCCGTCCGCTTGGTGGCTTCATCTGCCGTCAGCCCGTCAACCAGCATCGAGTAACGAGCGGCCATCCGAGCCTTGGCTTCGTTGGCGATGACCGCGTTGTATGTATCAGCCGCGGCCATGGCTCGGCCAACAATCTTCCAAGCGGCGATATAGTTGCTCGGCTTCCAAGGCTTGGTGGTGTCAAACGTAAAGTTTTCAAGCGGGGTCAACTCTGTTTGTTTTTCGTTGCGGAACCTGGTCAGGCCGGTCGCAAACGCATCGCCAGCTTGTTGGGCCCCGACCCTTCCGACCGAGTCAAAGTAAGCGGCAAGACCGGTCGCCAAAAACTCATTGAACTTCCCATCCAGACCCTTTGCTTTCGCCGCCTTGCGGTAGGCATTGGCCTCGGCAAAGAGTTCCATCAACACATTGAGATGGGTCGCGCCCAAGTTAACAAGCTGGGTCGGAAATCCCGACAACACTCCCGCTTTCCACAATGACGACGCCACATCCAGCCATCGCCCGACTTTCTCAAAACCTTTTCTTTGTTTGTTGTGCTCGTTGGCAATGAAGGCGTTGAGCAGGAATGACTCGGTCAACTGCTGGTCGGAATCCTTCGGCAACCTTTGGATCTTGTCGGCCCGCTTGCGAACTTCTTCGGCAATGGCCGGGTCCCATTCAGGCAGATCATACCGCTCCGCAATGGCATTGTAGAAAGCGGCGTCATTGAAAGCGCCAAGATTGATGAGCTCAAAAATCTGTTGCATCTTGCTCTTGGGCATGGCCGTTTCTTTTTCACCGATTCTGCGGACGATGTTGGCAAGTTGCTTGGACCTAGCATCCTCAACCAACTTGGCATAGCGGGCACCCAAGAACTTGGCCAACGCTTGAGCCTGTGTCTCGGAGAAGTTGGGGAACTTCTGGGTGATGACGCTTTGCAAGGATTCGATCGACGCACCCCGCTGGGTCATGTGCTTGCGGGCCTCGGCCTTAAAGTCGATCACCTTGCGGAGAAGGCTATCAAGGGTGTTGATTGCGTTGGGATTAAACGTCCGAGCCGCCCGCTCTTCAAGGTCAGCCCTTTGCTTGGGCGACAATTGATTCTCGGCTTTGAGTTCGCGGGCCCTGTTATCGAAAGCAATCTCTTCCTGAAGGGTGGCTTTGACTTGGTTGAACACGGTCTCGGCCAGCGAGATCCTCTGGACCATGTCCTGCAACCGCTCCTCAACCGATCGGGTATCCTCGGGGCTGGCCTGAACAGGATTGGTTTCTTGACGGAACTGGGCGTTGACCAATGCCCGAACCTGACGTTCCAGCTTGGTATCGGCGTCAGTCAGGGGCTTGGTTTTATCCACGCCAAGAGAGCGGAGGATACGGTCGGTGATGGTGTCTGCTGCATACTTGGCCAAGCGAACGAG
>Ga0194133_10008033_pt1 | contig 12419 bp, 7 predicted proteins | sample TA2KigOf40mmetaG_FD_155448 | JGI IMG/M metagenome (GOLD analysis project Ga0194133, IMG submission 155448) | Freshwater microbial communities from Lake Tanganyika, Tanzania - TA2015055 Kigoma Offshore 40m | ecosystem: Environmental > Aquatic > Freshwater > Lake | place: Tanzania: Lake Tanganyika...
TTTTGAAATTTGTTAACAATTCTAGTAAAAAAAAGTGAGATTGAATGAAGAAAAGAAATGATATGTTGTCTGGAACATCCATTGCATCTTTTCAATAAATAACAATTACAAATTTTTGCCTTCTTTTAATACTTTTTATTAATTTTGAATCTCTTTTTTACCATTAGTCTCAGTAGATTTCGAACATAAAAATCAGTCAGTCGTTTAATACAAAGATTGGCTTTATCCTTAAAATGGACTTTACAGTAAAGTTAGTTTGAAAAAAGAAATTTTAAATATTTAAGAATGAAATATTTTTGACACACTGAAATGTTTTGAGCTTTTGATTTCATATCTGCCATAACCTCATATTTCATCCTTTGTTTCAGAAAAAGTGTCATGAAGAATATTATTTGTTCCCAAATGCATATTTGAGGCATCATTTTAATTTTACCAATTTCTTTGATAAGATTGAATGTGTAGAATGCATGCCAAAAATGCGCCTAGGGATAGGTCCATCTGGGGTTGGACCTCAACGGGTCCAACTCCGACACATCTGGTAACTTTTGACGTTGCCACAAAATGCAAAAAAATAACAATATTTTCCAATTAGGATTTTAAGTGTCTGACATGAATAATTTCGTTAGACACTCAAGAAGAAAAAAAATTTAACCGCCGACAATGCCACCAATTTTCATCTAAAAACAAGAAACCCGTAGAAACAATATTGATGTAAAAACTAAGTACATCCCTCCTTAGTGAGCTATCAGAATGAGAGCCCTCACTTTTACATTCTTTGTATTTAGGTCATGAAACTCTCTCTTTTTGGCACAAAAAGTGACCCTCACTCATAAACTTAGCCAGCCCAACATCCTGTTTCAAGAGTATAAAAAGACCTTTTGGTTAAGAGTTCTTCTCATCAAGCACCAACCTCTGATCCCTCCATGTGTTCTTCCTGGCCAAGCATTTTCTGTTGCCCCTTGCCCTGTTGTATTTGATTTTCACTACATACATTTACGGGAAGGGAGCCTAAGACAGTCAATCTTAGTGCGATCGATTCTCATGGAGAGGATTCCACATTCCTTGTGAAATCTCACTAAATATGCACATGATATAATACTTTAAGGAGTCGATCATACTTTCTCTCTTGCCCTCGACTGGAGGTTATCCCAAAATACTGTTTAGAAGTCTGTTTGGGTTGAGCCCTACCTCTGCTTTTAAGTAAATTTTAGTCAATATTCTCTTGAAAAGTTTTGTATATGAAAAGAATGAGAAAAAACTGCTAAGAATGAGTGAATGAATATCAGAAAATATGTAGCAATAACGATTTTCGATTTTTTTACTTTTCCAACTTAGTTTTTTTAAATTACCAATTTTCAATCAAACCTTTACTTCAAATTTATATGTTACACAGTTATATCGGTACAAACAGTCTGTTTTATATATGTAGATACAGAAGTGCAAAGCTGAAACAAAAAACCAGGTTGTCGTTAAAATAATCTCAACGACAAATGATGATTAAAATTTTCACGTGTCCATTTGGAAAGTGGTTCAACGATCCAAAAATAAATCATTTCTATCCATCGCCGTAAAATATAATTCTAGAGGGATTGCGTCACAGCAAATCAGTAAAGAAACTCGTACATCATTTTTCATTAGTTATAATCCTATCTTGTTTGATCAAGCAATTTTTTTACTGCAGGCCCGTTCAAGTTTGGTTTGCTTAAGTGCGACCCTGCGCTCCACGTGTTCGTCTTCCTTGGATTGGACGTACTAGATATACTTGAACTTCAATTCTCCAGTAGGTTGTGAGACGACCACGTGTGATGAACAAAATAGAGTTTTCAAAAAAAAGATTTTTTAGAAAAAGGCGTTGAAATCACCATCCAGGTTTAAAATGAAACCAGATTGTAAATATTAATGACTTCGTAACCAAAGAAAATCCACGTGAGCATTTTAAACTTTGTCAAACTTGACAAAATTCCAATATTTTTTCGTACTTTAGAATGACGAAATCCCTTTTTTCCCGTTTGATCGTCCTACTTTTATCTGCACCTTTGGTGGTTGATTCGATTGGAAAAGGTGAGAAGAGGGTTTCAAAGCGGACTGGATTGCCAGGTAAAATGGCAAATTTCAATTTTTTTGTGTCTTCCTCATTACTTTTTAAGTTATTTCTCACAGGTTTACTTCCAATTCTTCCTTTTCCAAGTTTACCATTTGGGAATTTATCCAGCCGTGAGCCAATTGATCCACCTTCGGATAGAATTTTCAGGGGATGGGAACTTGATCCTCACGAATTTCCTTGGATGGTTAAACTTATGGTAAGAAATAATATATTCAAGTTCTTTTTTAATGGAGAAAAAATTTCTTTCACATGCTTAAATGAATTAATTGATTTTAATTATCTTGGATAATCATTTTCTTTGTATGATGATGTTTCTCCAGATTGTATTATCTTTAAATCTACAAATTCATTTGTATTTCATTTCAAAAGTAAAAAAGTAATCGAAACTTTCTTTTTTAACATGGACAGATGGAAAACTGTCTAGTCTAGTCTGAATATCGACGAAATGGGAATAGTTGTGGCCAAGAAAACTACCTTTTTTGTAAATAATAAAAGTATTTGAAATGTTATGAAAAGTCAAGGTGAAGAGAATTTCCCATCACAGAGCTGAGGAGATAAACAAAATCTGATAGAGTATTTACAATTTTGCAATAAAAGTTACTCTTTGTTGAATTGTAGCTTTTTCGTCATGTGGAAATGTTGTTCTCTGGATGTCAAGGCCATAAGATAAATTTTTAAACTTGCATTTCTGAATGGCAAAATAAAAAAATCAAAGGAAGTTTGTTGACGATCTAATGAAGATGTTTTCCTTTGTTGTTCATGACGAGAAGATTTTTTTATATCTTGATCTGTTTAGGATGTATTTTGCTAGTTAATTTAAATAGCTCCATTCCAACCGCATAAATAACTTGATTTCAAACTGATTTCTCTGGTAAATCTTGACAAGGAGACACTTTAGTCTAAAAAAAAATGTTTCTTCTAAAAAATTCTTTAGTTTTGTTGTTATATTGATCTACTGATTGAATGTTAAAAAAGATCAAAGTAGAAAATAACAAATTCATATTTTCCTAAAAACAACAACTGTTAATCAAAGAAAAAATATTGAAAAATCACTATGATTTTATGACTTAGCTTTTTTGAAACAATCACACTTCATAAAAGAGTTGGATGTTTAATATCTTTTGTAAACGATAAAGCTAGCAGGAAAAATGGGAAGCCTTGAAAAAGATGTATTTTTGAATTTTGTTATTACCTATGTTGCTCATTTTCTTATTCACATTGTCCTTGGGATAATGAAATGCCAAGTGAGTAGAGGAAGTATTGCTAAAAGGATGAGTTAAACTTTTTCATGTGATAAGAACTTTATATGTAAAGTTCAAATTCCACGATTATTAATTGAGTTACCTGACTTCATGATTATCACCCATAATCTCAGATCAAAACTTGAAAGTACAACTTCCTTGATGCCTTTCTCAAACTGGTACAATTCTGATCAGTACGTGGGGTTCACTTTTGAACAATAAATAGTTACAGTTATAGGTTCTTTTCTTGATTCTTTGATTGACATCATTATGATGTCTCTATTGCTCATTTTGTAAAGATACTGTACGCGTATAATATAGAATGAGCGAATAAATCTTTAAAATCAAAAAATCAACCCGAAAATTCTCAGTCCTGCGTTTTTCAGAGCACTCAATGCAATAAGTTGGTGGTCAGCTTAGTTATGATCTGGGAGAAAATTTGATCCTGTTAATCAATTACATGAAAAAATTAAGTTCCAGTTTGCATGATTGAGAATTTTTTATTTGAATTTCAACTTTTTCCCCCTTGGCTAATTAGAAAAAACTGGTGCTTTGAATGAATTGGAAATTGTTTTTCTTCTAATTGTTTTTTTTGCTGTAAGCTGATAATTCCAGACATTGAAAGAGTTGCTAGAATAAATCATCAGCTTTTATGAGCATAATTTGAAAAAAAAGTAGCATTCTTTTCTTTTGTAACAAATCTTCCAATCAATCCATGGTTCACAAAGTTCTGTTCTTTTCCAAACACTTTCATTTTTATTTTGAATATATTGCAGCACACAGCATGGCAATTACTCGCAATTATCTAGACAGTTACACTTAACTGATTATGTTTGTGACCAGAGACCGGAGGCCGGGTGGGTAGGTGGGTGGGTACCATTTAATTAAACGTAATGAAGGAAGGTATGTTTTTTATAATATTTGACAATAAAGTCAGTTAAAATTAAAATTTGTTGGTTCTGTAGGCAACCTTGAAAAAAATATGTTATTAGAAAAGATTTTTCAGAAACCCTGATTTTACATTGGTTAAAGTTAAACTTTTTTTCATACTTCTATAAAATCCATCTATTGTTACTTTAACAATGCCTCGTTATATTGCAAGAATCTCTTCCAAGATATTTAAATAGGAAAAAAAAGTGAACCGCTTGAGAATGATTCATTAGATTAGAATTGTTGGCAAAGAAAACCTGCGCTGACCTACTTTCAGTTTGACGAGCGACTATTTACACTATTAAGACTTATTGCTGAGAAAATATCAAAGCTGTGACTTTTATGAAAGTTTTACGCGAGAAGTTGAAATTCTTCTTCAACATTAAAATTTGAGGTGAAAAATACATACTGATGATTAAGATTATTGAAATTCAAGTAGGCCATTTTCACAACGGTTTTTGTAATATTTTGTATTGACGCGACGTGAAATCGTTTCGAGAAATTATTTTACAGTCTAGAGCTAGTGATTGGAAATCAAATTTTCAAACAGAGCATAAATGTTTATGGAGAGCCAAGTTTTTTAGATTTTTGTTGTAAACGTAAGAAAATTTTAATTGACAAATCATTTAGCCTATTTCAAAGTGCTTTCAATTTATTTGACTTTATAGAATAGAATAATTTTATTGCTCATTCATCAATGTACATGTACAATTCATGTGTGGGGGAAATGTCCCGTGTGAAAATCGACACGCCAAAAAAACTGCTTTTATGTCATTTCGTTAAAAAAACACATATAGATGCTAAATTTTGTCAATTTTGAACAAAAGCAGTCTAATGACTACTCAATATCGCGTCTATATTCACCCCTTTGGTTGCAATTTACGGCGAAATGAAAAATGCATTTTCTGACAAAAAAAAGTGTAATTTTTTCACTTGGGGCTCCTCTCACCTGTAAGCAAGGGTGTGGATACAAAAATAATAATAAAATTGTGCAGTATAGACTCATTCGATGTTAATGCACTATCAACACCTTTTTGAGAGTACCACAATAGGGTCTATGGTCACTGCAGATTACTATTTCCCTGACTGAGTGTGCCTGGTTGATTTTTTTGCAATCTGGGGTTGAAACATTTCAGGCATTGCCAGGATTTAATTTAGATCTTAGTTCTCAGTCACCTCTCATGGTGACCTGTATTGAGGGACAATACCATAAACTTTTAAACAACATAAATAAATGTAAGTGTTCCCAAGTATCTTTACTGGGATGTGTACACTTTTTCAATAACATCTCGATTGATTCATTGAAAGTTGAGTGTTGTTCCAGGAGTCTGAAATACGTGATAGTGATTGGCCTGACCAGTTCTTAGATAGAGATCTTCCTTGATTTTTTTTGATCAAATTCACTAAAATGGCCAAAATTCTCTGGTTTTTCATTGAGGTTCCTCACAACTTCATTCTTCATCCCGTTTGGCCTTCCTGACAGGTAGATGAATGAATTCCATGCAACAAACCTTGTCCCCAGTTTTCTTCTTGGCCACTTCAAATGGTTAAAAAAGTTTCAGGTTGAATAAAAACCTGTGTGTTGACATTTTCTTCGAATTAAGTTGATGTTGTAAATACTCAATCAAATTGTCAATAATCTTTGAAGCATTGGCAGTACCAAGTCTACTTACATTTCCCTTTACTCGAACAAAAAACGATATTCCCTTACAAAATGCAAGGTTAGGTGGACTCATATTATTTACAGTCTTACTGATGAGAACAGTATTTACTTTACTCAAAACTATGCCTATGATATTCATTTCTGGGGCAAGCACTGATTGTAATTTTTCGTGACAATCATCTGTAAAAAGACTCTTGAAAGAGACCCAGACCTAAAGATGATTTCAATCATATGATTGGTTCAGCCCAACTTAACCCCAAGATTTTCATGGTCATCTTGTTCTCTATCAGAGTTCTGATCTTTTTTTACAATTTTAATCATTTTCAAACCCACTTCTGTGCTCATAATATAATCTTCAGTATCCCTCTCATGCACAAATATCTATTGCATCCTTCTTTTCATCTGTATGTCCTGACGCTGAATTGTTTAAGCCTTGAATATCAAGCTGAGTATCTATGTGGCCTGAATTCAATGTTGAGTCGAATAAATAGTTCACAACTGATTCATTTTGTAACATTAGATTGCTTTTTTCAAAGTGCAATTACAGATCTTTTTTATCAGTCTAAATGTGTTATAAATTAAGCACAAACTTTTCATTTTTATATACCCAGTTTACAAATCATCCCAAATTCATGAGCAACTCTATTTAGCGACTTTTGAATATTAAATTTCTGACTTTTTCATTTATTGTGACAAACATAGTTTATTGCTTAGTTTTATATTGTTTTTTATTGCTTAAAAATGTTTGTAGCAGAAAACATCTCTTAAAAAGATTATTACTTGTACTGTGATATCGAATGAGGTTCTGAATCAATCAATCAATCAATCCATCCATTTTTAAGTTAGGTTGAAAAAAATTACTATTTGTGAAAGTGAAAGCAACCAATAGAAATTTTTCTTTGTCCTAATTCATCCTTCCATTTTAGGCAACATTTCCATACGGAAATCGTCGGGGATTTGTTAAACGTCGTTACTGTGGTGGTGCTTTAATTAGTGAACGATGGGTCCTCACTGCCAGACACTGCGTCACATGGCATCCTCCAGAACTGCAAGGAACTAGAAGAAATATACAATCTGGAGTGTCTGCCATTGGAATGAAGGTAATACATGTCCTTGTATGTACTACATGTTGTAGATGAAAATGAGTCGAAACAAAATGAAGCAATCATACTTGATTAAAAAATACCTCAACTTGGTACAAAATTTATTCTTTTCCTGCTATGGGTAGAGGCAAAATGGGCTGTCAACTAATTAATCTACACCTTATTATGCACACCTTAATTGACATGCTGAGAATTTTGCAAAAAAATATTCATTATGCTTATTGAAAAAGTGTGCATATATCCCAGTAGGGGTACTTAAGGATAACTTACATTTATTAATGTTGTTTAAAACCTTACAGTTTTGTCTCTCACCTGGTTTAATTCTTTTCAAATCAAGAGCTAAGTGTGGGTGGTAGTGTTACGTTCTGTCTGCTTTATAAATATATGCTAACATTCTGGCATCCAGCAAATCTTAGTCCTGTAGTTCTTGCAAGATCATAGGAAGTACATGGATACATTCAGTCTGTTTTTTACATGTAAAGCTATATTGGGGAAAACTGATTACTTGTTTGGGATGTTTTATTCATCCATAGTTGTCGTTTTCATGGTGACTTTTTGTATTTTCAAGTCTATGTTTGTGTAAAACAACTTTAGTAAATCCTAAGGTGGTGAGAATTTTTCAAGGTAAAGCTGTAATGGTAGATGCAAAAAAACTGCTTTATTCAAAATTTTACAAAGTTTATGAAAATATTGAATACACAAGTAAAAGTTTTACATTCATCAAGGCCAGTAAATCGCCCTCATGCAGTGTCAATTTTAATTTCTAGCATTTCCTTTTTTGACCAGAAATCGAATCAGAATAAAAACAAAGTTGTCACAAAACTAAAAATCTACATGAAATTATTGAAGCATACAAAAGAATGTGTTTTTGAAACGCCCAGTTTCTCTTGATTTCTAATCATTCTGGTTTACTTGATTTCAAATTTTTTAAATCAAAATTTCAAATTTACTAGGTATTTCTTGGAAGCCACGGATTTTATGGTGAAGATGGACATCAGGTATTGAATCATCTGATTTTGACAGTTAAGAATTTGCCCCATTTTTCATTTGGTTGTTCATCTGGGTTGGGAATAATTTTTGAAGAAAAAAAAGCAGTCAACTTTTTTTAAGGAAACAGAATTTTTTCAAATGATGAAAACCTTGACAAAAACTTATTGCTAATGAAAACTGTTGACCACATTCTTTTGTAATATTTATCAAGATGATTTTATTGTTTGATCAAAAACTTAGACAAAAAACAATCCAATGTTTTTTCAACACATGGTGATTCTTACAACGTAATTTCCTCATAATGCTTCTTCGTATTAACATTCCATGAAACCAAGCATTTGTTGACAAAAGAACTTAAAGCCAGGAAGAATTAAGAAACTAAAACTTCACACTCGAGTTATTGACCTTCAAATGAAAAGATATTTAAAATGAAACATGTTAGTCAAGCAGTTATTATTTACATCAAGGTAAAAGCAGACAGAGCTGTGGGTAGAGAAGATTATGGTCGGCCTCAATGCCCAACACCAGGAAATTGGTGTTTTGGAAGGTTCCCAAGGCAGTCATTTTTTCCATGGAATTTATTTCAACCTAAAATCAGAAGGGACTCAAATGCACCCGTAAAACAAGTAAGATCGTTAAACATTTTTTCTATTGAGATCAGTTGAAAAATGATCAGTTTATTTTAAGGATGACATCTTTACAAATGATATTGCACTAGTACGACTGACAAAACCAGTCCGACTAACCAACAGAATTCATCCTGTGAAACTACCTTCAACAAATTTTGATTACCTTGGATATCGAGCCTACGTTTCCGGATGGGGAATCCAAAGTCCAAAAGATGAGGGTCCGAGCAAATTGCTGAAAGCTGCAGAGCTGGTGGTGAGAACCTGTTTAGATAAACAAAAGACCAAATTTAAAAAAAATGTAACTGAAAGATGTAAAGAGTTGAATAATCTTTGATTTAATGAGGTTTTAAAAAATGTATCAAAAATTGATGGATTGGCAAAGTTTCTTTACAACAATGATGGATTAAAGAGAAGAGTGAAGGCAGGCCTAAGACATTTTACAATGAAAAAAATGCCAAAAATTTGATTGGTTGTTTTGTAGGGACTTTTTGTCATTCTTTACATTCCTTTTTCTATGGTAAACTATCTTTCAAACAACCCATAGTAACTTTCCAATCTTATGAGTCAACAATTAGATATGATATTCTAACATTTGTGATCTTCATACTTTTGCAAATGACTCAACCTTGATGAGATGAAATAATTTTTAAATAAATTCTGTTAAAAAAAGCTTGATGAGTAAGTAGGTACTAGTTGATGGAACCATTTCCAATTGCTTGGAAAAGTTTAGAGAGTGCATCAAAAGAAAATGGACAAACAATTAAATGACCTTGATGGCAACTGAGACATTTTTAACACATGTTACTAAAGATGAATTATTTACAGCCTTTACAAAACTTTTTCAGTCGAAAGTTGGACAAGATTTTAAAAGAGATTTTCTTTTTGAAAGAGTAAAATTTGCTCTTTTATTATTCATCTGCAGCATGTTAAAAGGCCTGATGATTTCTGTCAAGCGAAAAAAAAATCTTTAAGGATTAGAATGAAATAAAACACAAAATTTGCATAATAAAGTGAAGAAATGTTGGTTAGTTTGAAAAAAAAACACGACCTTCAATTCAGTTTTCTAGATCGATGAATAAGACCATAAATCTTTAAAATCCATTAAGATATTAAAGGCAGGTAAAAAATAATCATTATCAGATTTCTTCAAATAATTGTCATGACAAACCGTGCAAAAAATGCTATAAACAACAGATGGAGACTCCTTATCCTCAAACTAATAAGCATTTGCCCTAAAGCTTTAATTTCCTACCTGATATATTCTTTTTATAACCGAGACAAATTTGAATTCTATTTTTCAAACATCTATTCAGACTGATAGTACAAAATCCCAGGAAAAAGAATTATTATTGTCAAAAAGAAGAAGCCCAATTTTTTCCAAATCTGACGGTCTGCTTTTGATATCGTTATATGTTAATCTAGCAAATCTATCTTTGGTTTTTTCAAACCACTTTTCCTTCCCACATGGTAATCTGTCAACTGGCCAACCATCAACATTCGATTCTATTATCTTAGGTTAGAGGAGGAGATGGAAAAAACATTAAAAGTCGATTATCAAGACCATGTCTATATATTCGACCAAATGGAAACTTAGAAAATTATGTTGAGCAAAGAAATTTGGTTATTGAGATATTAAATAATTTGACAACTTGTGAAATAGAGAAATGATTCTTATCACCAATGACTGTCTCTTATCAAACAGGAAGTTTAAGGTTGTTTTCAACCCTTGAAATTTTATTTCCTTTGATATTTTTTAGATATTTTTTAATCAAATACTTCCTGCCGTTCGTTCCCTTGAATATTTCATCTTTAAGAAGATGCTACAAAGTGGGTTTGGCGTTTGTTTTGCTCAGTTTTTACTTGCTCAAAGGTTCAAGGCCTCTGAATTTGTGATCCTCGACAAGGTCGAAGCCGACAACAGCTTTAATAAGCAAATTTTTTATGCCTGTCAAATATATTTTTTTCCTTTCTCAACTCATTTCTTGCATTAAAAGTCATTGACTTTTTGATGGTTTTTTTTTAGAGAAAAATTAATTCTAACATCACAACTTTGAAGGTCACTCAAACACATAAACCACAAAAATGAAAACTATTTTGCATAGATGGCTAATGGTTCGAAAAGAGATTTTGACAGTTGAGTTCCGGTTGGTGAAATTTGCTGAAATAATTGAAAATCTTGATTAGATTTTGTGACAAGGAATTTTCGTTCTTATTTGGCAACAAAAAATTTTTGAAAAGGTTAATCAGAAAATTCCTACTTATTATGGGGTTTTTGATAAAAGTTTTTGTCTTTCAAATATTTTTCAATTAATTTCACAATCTTAATAAAGTCAAGTTGCATTTTGCCATATGTTTATGGTATTTTTTGTGGCGAAATTCTGCATATTTTGAAAATGAAATATTTATTGGTCTTTTCGATGTGGAACAATATTTTTTCTGTTTTTTCAAGGTGATTGATGGCTCTCGATATCAAGGATGCAGTGTCCAATCCGGATGGGGAAAGATGTGTGCAAAGTCGTTTAGTGGAAGTTCACGTGAAGGATCAGCGTGTCCGGGAGATTCTGGAAGTCCTCTGGTCACTTGGGACGCCACAAATGGAGGCTGGACTCTTATCGGTTTACTAAGCAACGGTGCCAAGAGTTGTTTCGAAGGCAATCCTGAGATCTACACAAAAGTTGGAGATTATCTGCCTTGGATCTTCGACACGATGAAGAGACCTGACATTAATGTGCCATAAGAGCAGAAAAAAGAGGATTGTCTTATACTTGTCAGGCTCTGATTTATCAGAATGCATCACCAAAGATCCCCATATCTCATGTCTTTTCTCTGGCGCTTGTCGTTACGTTGTTAAACCATTTTTTGGCATTTGAAATCGATCCATCCATCAGCCTTAGTTGAAAATACCCTTGTGGCAGCATTAAGATTTTCGAAATTTTCATCAATAATATGCAAACACTTGACTGAAATTTCCCCTTTGAAAATTAAGCCAATTATTATTATTTTGGTAGTTGTAAAAGTTTGATTGTTAAAGAGTACGAAAAGTATTATTGACTGAAAAGTAGTTGAAATGAAACTTTCTAATCAAAATAAAAAAATATCAAGTTGGTTGTTTAACTGAACGTACAAAACGAACTATTGTCCATTTGTCATTTTGTAAATTAAAATGTTTTAGCTTTTGATAAAATACACTTAATAGTCATCTTTTTCTATGATCTTCATTGATGAAAATTCTCATGAATCAATGTTTCCCATCCAAAGAGGTCTCCCCTCCCCTCCCCCCTCTCCAAAAAATGCAATTTTATCTTTTGCAAAGTACTTTGGCCTTTTTTTACCCGGTGTTATTTTGCCCTCTTCCTTCCCACACCAGAAATGAATTGAGTGTCGCCCTTGTCTGTAAAGAAAACTTCTTCTTCTTCAAGTTTTCCGGTTTGTACATTGCTACCGACCCGAGTGGGTTGAAGTTTTGCCAATGAAATGAGATTGAATGGAAGAGGGAAAACATACAAAGTGAGAAAGAAATGGAAAACAAAGGTAGGTAGGTGTCAGTGGCTCCGACATGAGCTACTCTTTTGGTTTTGTAGAAATGAAGAAGAAGAAGAATATAGAGAGAAAGAAAGCTTACAGAAAAATGGAACTTGGCTTGAAAATAATTCTGTGGAAGGGAAGGGAAGAGAAGGGGGATAGGAGGATACATTAATAAAGTCATCCTTTGGTGTAAATTTTTTTCTCCAAACTTTAAAAATGTTTAAAATTGCTCTA
>Ga0194133_10008035_pt1 | contig 12417 bp, 12 predicted proteins | sample TA2KigOf40mmetaG_FD_155448 | JGI IMG/M metagenome (GOLD analysis project Ga0194133, IMG submission 155448) | Freshwater microbial communities from Lake Tanganyika, Tanzania - TA2015055 Kigoma Offshore 40m | ecosystem: Environmental > Aquatic > Freshwater > Lake | place: Tanzania: Lake...
ATAATTTGAAATTTTTTTATTAAATTTTTTTTATACCTTTATTTTTTTTTTTTACTTAATCCAAAATTTTTTTTTTTTTTTTTTTTTTTAATCTTTTTAAAAAAAAAATTATTTCCTTATAATTTCTGATATTAACAGGATTATGCAAAAATAAAATATTAATTTTTTTTACCTTTAAATTTTTTAAAGATTTATGAAAAGTTTCTTTTAAAATATTTATATCAAAGCTTTTTAATTTTTTATGATTATTACCAATTTTAGTGTTGAATTTAGGTTTTTTTTTATAAAGACTAAAAACCTGACCTAGAATTTTTTCAGAAAATCCACAACCGTAATTAGGCGCTACGTCGAATTCATTAATACCTTTTTGGTAACAATATTTTATTAATTTTTTAGCATTTTTTTTATTAGGTTTTTTAAAATCACCACTTATAGACCAAGTCCCTAAAACTATTTTTTTAATTATTATTTTATTTTCCAATTTTTTTTCAATTCATTTAAATTTTCTAATTTTTTTTCAATTAGTAAATTGAAATTAGCTTTGTAAAAATCAAGTAAATCAGGTTCTATACTTCCTTTTTTTGCACTTGTTCTAATTTGAGCATCCATCTTTTCTGGCATTGAATCAAACATTTCTTTTGATTTTAGTTCTAGGTTGGTTCCTTTATACGCTGAATAATATGCAACTGAAGAAACGTTAGGTTTTAAATCAATGTTTAATTTAATTGTATCTATTATTGAAGCCTCCTTCTGTCCTGGCAAACCAATTATATTATATGCTGTAGTATTAATTTTATTCATTTTTAAAATTTTAAAAGCATCTATTATTTTTTGAGTATCTACAAATCTATTTAATTCATTTTCCCTAAATTCCTTATCTGATAACTCCAGTCCCATTCCAACTCCGTCTACCTTTAACCTCTTTAATAATTCTACTGTTTTTATATTAATTCCTTCTGCTCTTGTTTCTATATATAATTTGATATTTAGGTCCGATTTGCTAATTAGTTCAGCTAATTCATTTAAAACGCATTTTGATATTGTTAAAAAATTTGTGTCCTGACATCTAAATAATTCAATATTTTTTTTTTCTGACAAATACTTGATCTCTTTAAAAATAACTTTTGCGCTCTTATGTCTAAGATATTTTTTAAAATCTATAAGAGAACCTTTATTATTTTTTTTATTAAATCCATAATAATTTTGAATAATGGTTTCCACACAATAACTGCAGGTATAAACACATCCTCTTGACATTTCGTAATCTACCGCTCTTACAACTCTTCCATTGTAGGGTCTTAAAAAAATCTGATCATCATAAATATCGTAGTCGTAAGGTGCAATTGTATCTAAATCGTCAATAATTTTTTGCTTTCCATTTTTTTTAAAAACGTTTTTTTCTAAATAGGAAACTCCTTCAATTTTTTTTATTTTATCTTCATTAGGGTAAAAATCTGCTATTTGTTTTAATACAAATTCAGATTCGCCTGAAATAAGATAACTAATTTTTGAAAAGGTTTGTAAAATATTTTTAGGAATTGATGTTGCTTGTATACCTCCAAAAACAATTATACCATCAAACTTAACGGTTTTTAAGATAGAAATTGCGTACTGAATGTTAATGTATTCTCCTTCACCATGTATATGTGATGATATACCTGATGAAAAAATTATATCAGGAGAATAATTGTTGATAGTATTTTTTAAATCATCAATGACATTGCCATTATTCCATGAAATTTTTTTATCATAGTCTGTTGGTATAAATTGTTTGTTTTCAGTATTAATTTTTAATTCGCTATCGGTCCACTTATTATAAAATGTGCAATCAAATAATGCTGTTTGATGCCCAGATTTTTTCAATATCCCTGAGTGACTTGAAATCCATATGGATGTAATACCTCGTCCCCACTTGTTTGGATTGATAAATAAAATCTTTGCCATTTAATTGCAATAAAATAGCTTATAATGATATAATTTAACAATGATAAATTTAAAAAAAAAATTTTTAGATTACATTTATTTAGGAGAAGTCCTTGAACTTGATATTAAGGAACCTTTAATAAAAGAAAAAAATTTCGTAAAAAAAAATTTATTATTTTTTAAAGTTTTCTGGATTAAAATTTTTAGAGATATATATAGAATATATCAAAGAAAAGTTTTAAAACCAACTTTAAGAGAGAAATTTATAAATTTTGAGACCAAAATTCTCAAATTTTTCAAAAAAAATTATAACTTCAAAAATCAATTTTCAGAAATTGAAATAGAAAAGGTAGATTTTTTAAAAGAAAATTCTTATCTTGAAATTGATAATATTTTTAATGAAAATGAGATTAAAGAGATCAGAATTTATTTAGATTCTATAAATGAATTTTGTGAATTGAAAGAAAAGAGTACTGGCGAAAAAATGCCTATGAAATATTTCAAAACTGAGGACCTGATTAAAAATGACCTAATTATGAAGGGTGCAAATAATCCTTATTTGCTCGATATTTTAAATAATTATTTTAAAGGTCTATATAAACTTGATTGGATATGGGCGTGGTGGTCTATGGCAGAAGAAACAGACTCAGTTGGTCCTCAACTTTTTCATAGAGACTACGAAACAATGAACTTTCTTAAAGTTTTTGTATATTTGACAGATGTTAAAAATAATGATGGCAGCCATCAAATAGTTTCTGGCTCGCACAAGATAAATAAATTTTATAAAATTGAAAGATTTTCAGATGATGACATTTTTTCAAACTTCAACGCAGAAAAAATAGTTAATATTAACGGAAATAAAGGAAAAACTTTTATTGCTAATACGTTTGCAATTCACAGGGGTTATAAACCAAAAATAAATAATAGGTTGATTTTGGTTTACCTTTACTCATCAGTTCCGTCTAGAAGAAGTCCAAAAATAGCAGCATTAAAATTAAGTGAAATGTTAAGATATCAAAATACTTTTAAAAAAAACAGTCATATTAATAGTTTGTTTATTAATAATAAAATATAATTTTTATTTTAATTCTAATAAAAAAAAATTCTTATTTATTAATTAAAGATTTTAAAAATGTATAAAAAAATAATTGGAATTTTTGTTTGCAACAATTTAACAAACGTTTTAAATTTAGACAGAAAACTCTATGAAAATTTATATAAAGAATTTAAAAATTTATATATAATTGATTTGTCACTCATTTATAATTTCAAATTAGAAAAAAAACCAGAATACTATAAAACTTTTAGACCAAAGACACTGGATGAGCTTGATAAATTTTTAAATAATAATTTAAATATTTTTTTTAATCATGTCCCAAGACAGCTATTTTTTTTAAAATTTCATATTCTTATTAATAAAAAAAACCTTATAAACATTGATCTAAATTTGGGTAACTCAATTCAACTTAATGAACTTTACTATAAAAAAAATAATTATGGAATGATTTTAAAAAAAAAAATTAATAGAGCTATATATAAAATTTTAGGTGTATTTAATGTAGTTAAAACATACGATTATTTATTTATATCAACAAAAAAAATTAAAAAATATTACCGAAATAAAAGAGACAATTTTTTTAATAAATTTTTTTTTACTAAAAAATTTTTCAAGCATAAAAATATTATTTTTGTTAACGACAAAATATTTGATTTATCAAAAAATATAAAAAAAACAAAAAAATATATTGTTTATATAGATACTCCGCTCTCAAAAAATGGGAATGACGTGCCCATGCATGATTTGCCGAGCTCAATTCAAAAAGAAAAATTTTACAACAATCTTGTAGATTATCTGTATAAGTTATCAGAAAAATATAGAAAAAAAGTAATTATTTGTCTACACCCAAAAACTAATAATAACGAAATAAAAAAAAAATTTAAATATTTTATTTGTAAAAAATTTAGCCTATGGAAATATTTAAATCAGGCTTTTTTAGTTACATGTATTGCAAGTACAACAATATCTTATGCGATTTATAATAAAAAAAAAATATTGATTTTCTCTTCTTCTAATTTAGGAAAATACCAACAAAGCCGAGCTTCTGTTCTATCGAAAAGCTATAAAATTAATATGGTTAATTTGGATAATAAAAAAGAAAAAAAATATCGTTTTCAAAATAAAAACTCTAGATTAAAAATTTTAAAAAAAAATATTGTTTTAGAAAAAAAAGAAAGTAGCATATTAAGAATTATTAAAATTATAAAAAAAATATGAATAATAAAAAATTAGTAGATCTATATAATAAAAATAAATTTAATTTAGTAATCCAGACACTTGTAAAAAAAAAATTTAACAGTCGATCACAATTAATTTTTAAATTTAATTTGTTAGCTTGTGCACAAATTAACATTGGTGATGTTGAAGGTGCAGTAAGAACCTATGAAAAAGCATTAAAAGAAATTAAAAATTTTAATAATTCTAATGTTGACTACAATATAGGATTTGTTCCTAAAAACATTGCTTACTCTGACAAGATAATTTCAAAATATGTGTATAGATTTAAAAATAAATTTATATCAAAATATAAAAATTTAGGTACGTTTCAAAATATAGTTCGGAGTTTTCAAATTAATCCAAGAGTTAAAGGTGAATATCATAGCAATTTAGGACAAACCCTAGTCAATATAATTAAATTAAAAAAATTAATTCTTAAACCAAAAAAATTAGCCACTAAGCTTAATGAGCTCATATACTCAAACCCAAAGTACAATTCATATAAAGCTGAAAATTTTTTAAAAAAAAAACAATTTACCAAATTTAATACAGAAATTACGAATATACTTAAATATTATAAATATAATTCAAGAGCAAATGCCGTTTCATCATATGCTTTACAAAAATATAATTTCAAAACTGTAAATAATTTTTGCAAAATGCCGCTTCATTACGTAAAGAAATTTAATTTAATTGACACCAAAGATGTAAATAGCTCCTTTTTTAAAAAAATTGATCACTTAATAAATAAAAAATTTTTTTACTCAAACTCACCAGGTAGTATTTATAATGGTTATAAATCGATAGATAATATTTTTAATACAAAAAATAAATTGATTTTAAAGTTAAAAAAAATAGTCTTAAAAAAAATAAATGAGTACTTAAAAATTTATAGGGAAAATAATACAGACGATTTTATTAAAAAATTTCCAAAAGATTTTTTAATTAAATCTTGGTTTGTAAAAATAAAAAAAAATGGTGGTATTCGGTATCATATACATAATGCTTGGCTATCTGGCGTCATTTATATTAATATACCAATTTTAAAAAATTATTCTAAAGGAGGCAACATTAGATTTTCCCTAGCTCACTGGGGGTTCAAAAAAGAAAAAAAACTTATGAATGAGGTAAAACCAATTGTAGGGGATATGCTTCTGTTTCCATCTAGTCTACCTCATAGTGTTACAAAATTCAATTGCAAAAAATACAGGCTATGTATTTCATTTGATTTAATACCTTCTTAGGAATAATTTTTTTTGAAAAATATTGGGAGATATTTTTTTAAATCTGATTTTGTATTTATTTCTGGGGAAATTTTTTTATAAAAGAAAGATTTAATTTTGTATCCGTATTCTATTAATTTTAACCACTCGTTATCTTCCAGAAGCTGCAAAGGAGAGTTTTTTAAATTCTTATACTTGTCTAAAATATTTTTTTTAATCGCAACAAGACCATGATGTGAATAAAACATATTTTTTTTAATAATTTTTTCAAATCTTGTCTTTTTTATATTTAAAAATTGGATTGGACTTCTTGAAAAATACAAAATCTCATTACTTAAGTTTAATACCACTTTGGCAACACTTCTACTTTTTAAAATATTTACATTTCTAATTAAAGTATGGACCGTGAAAGAATCGTAATAATTTTTAGAATCTTTTATTTTCCTAATCAAATATTGCAATACATCGATATTTAAAAATGGCATATCACATGAAGTTATTAAAAAATATTCATATTCTTTTTTTATTTTCTTAATTGCATAGCTACATCTTTCTGTTCCATTTAAACAATTTTTTTTTTCATAGATTAAATTTTTTGAAAGATTCTTTAATTCATTCAAAACTTTTTTATTATCACTAACAACATAAATATCATCTACATCTACAACTTGACTAATTTTTTTAAATGTTTTGATAACTAATGCCTCTCCATTGATTTTTAACAGAGGTTTTCTCGGTAATCTTTTTGAGTTATATCTAGCAGGAATTAAAACACCAATTTTTTTTTTATTTTGATTACACATAAAATTTAAATTTTTATGCTCAGTCTTCTAATTTCATCTATATGAATAGTGTGTTTCATATTCCTTTTTATTTGGTACTGAAAACTTCTATAAAAAAGATCATTTTCAATTAATCCATTATTTTTTTTTTCAAAAATTTTATAACTTTTTTCAAATTGCTCCCAAAATTGACTTTGAACTACTGAATATGGATTTTTTTTATCGGCTAAAGTTGAAATTGTTATTTTAGTTAGCACTGATAATAAATAAGTAAATAATAACGCATTCTCTTTTTGATCGTTATCTACTGGCTTAACATTTGGACATTGTAAAATTAATTTTTTATATTCTTCTTCAGATTTTGCTTCAATAGAAACATTCATATCTGAATACATTGCCTTAGAGGATGTTATCGCTGGAACTCCTAAAGCGGGATATTCGTAACCTGCCGATCCAAAGTTTGTCACAATCAAACTTACAATATTTGGTAGACATTTTAAACTTACTTCTGTTGGGTATAATTTAATATTTTCAAAAAGACCAAATTCTTTTAGTAAGTTGGAAGTTGTGAGAGTAACTTTGTTTTTTATCTCGTTTGGATGTGGCTTTATTAACCAATTTATTTTTTTATTCATACTTGCAAATTTAATTGTTTCTCTAAGCCAAATGTAATTATCTCTATAAACACTCCATTTGCTAGTAAACATTGAATCTGTTAGATCGTTTGCTAGAATAGCAGCAATTGGCTTGTGTTTATCCCAGTCTAATAAATCACATAACTCACTCTTGCTAAAAAATTTTTGAACAACTACATTATGTTTCTGATAATCAATCAATTTCATTAGTTGATCATCAATATCAATATCTGCTTTGAGCTTTCCATCAAATCTTAAGCTTAATATCTCATTGGCTCTTTTTTTTATCGTTTCTTTATTTATGCATTTTTTTAAACTTTGATGAATTTTAGGATCAAATTGTTGTCTCGTTTCACAAAAAAGTTTTGAATCATTGGCTTTTTTTACTGATATCTCATTAATTCCAGTTCTAGAAAAAACTTCTATTTTTTTATCTAAACTTAAACCAAACATAACTGAATTTGGCATAAATTGAGTTTCAGATTGAATTACTTCTGATATTTTGTTTTTTTCTAATATATTTTTAAATTGATCATAATAATTTAAGAACTGCGCTCCTAAAATAAAATAATCTACAATTATTCTATCATTGGTTGGTAAACCATTATATCTAGCATGGTGGGAGTAGATTATTTTTCCAAACTCGATATTATTATGTTTAAACTCCACAAAATCTTCAATAGTATTGATATTGCGTAATAATTGATAACTTTCTAATAAATATTTTAATTTTTTAAAAAAACTTCCATCATCAAAAAAAATTAATTTTTCATTTTTAATTCCGAGTTTTTTAAAGAAATTGAGTGATTTACGATCTTTTTGATGGACTAAAAAAACAAGATTTTTTTTGACTATTCTAGATAAATAAACACCTAGCAAGTATTCATATTTTAAATAATCGTATATATTAAGAAATGAGGTAATAAGAATTTTTTCTTTAGTTTCGTTTAATAATAAATATTTATTAAAAAAATCAAATTTTTTACCTACATGAAAGTGAACCTTTTCATGATTTCTTAAATTTTTAATAAAAAAAAAAATTTCTTTTTTAAAATAAAAACAAATTATTTTGACAATTTTTAACACAGAAAATTATTATTATAATAAAATTAATCAAGCAAACAGAAAAGCTAAATCTAAATTAACAAATATTACAAGATTTTAGAGATTGATTTTCTTTTTAATTTTTTTCTAAATTTTAAATTGAAAATTTCAAAATTTTTTAATATTTTTCATCCATTTAAAAGTATTAATGAAAATTTCTATATTCTAATATTTATTCCTGCGTTACTGATTTGGGATCTAGTTTGAAACGGATTCTGATCCTTGAAAGAAAAAAAATTACCAGCAGATATACCTTGTACTTCTGTTTGTTTAAAACAATTAATAAAATCTTGAGCTACGCCACAGCCACCGGATATAATAACTGGGATCTTAAGATTTTCTGATACAAACTTAGCCACTTCAATATTAAGGCCAGTATTTTTTCCATCTCTATTTATATCTGTTAGCACTAACTCACCAGCACCAAGGTCAACAAGTTTTTTTATATAAGATAATAAATCAATACTTATGAAAGATTTTTTTTTACTGTCGTAAATAAATATTTTTTTCTTTTCTTGAATAAAATCAATGGAAACAACAACGCATTGCGAACCATATTTTTTTGCTGCTTCATTAATAATTTTTGGTCTTTCAAAAATAATACTATTAACACTGACTTTGTCAGCTCCAGTTTCTAATAAAAATTCAAAATCTGATATTTTTTTTACTCCACCGCCAATAGTTAATGGCATAAATATTTCTTTTGAAAATTTTTTTATAAGCTCTATATTCTCAGTATTTTTTATATTAGTTTGTTTATCACAAAAAAATATAATTAATTCATCCGCTCTTTGCGATTGATAAATTTTAGCCTGAGAGACTGGATCTCCAACAATTTTAAATTTTTTAAAATTTTCTGAAGTAAAAAAAACTAAGCTTTTTTTATTTTTTAAATTTTTAATTAATAATTTCGGTATTAATCTTCTTTTAAGCATAAAAATTTAAAAAAGCTTTTAAAAAATTTATTCCATTTTCTTGACTTTTTTCAGGATGAAACTGACATGCTAAGATGTTTTTACTCTGAATAATCGAGGAAAATTTTTCAGTATGTCTTGAGAACCCTATGCAAAATTTGTCTTCTTTAACAATATACGAATGATCAAAATAAAAATCATATTTGTAATTTTTTTTGAAAAACTCGAAATTTTTTTTTAATGTTACATCATTCCACCCTACATGAGGTATTTTTAATTGATTTTTTTCTTTCATTTTAAAAATAGTAAAATTAAAAATCTTTAATCCATTTAATTCTGGACTCTCTTCACTAAGATGTCCTAACATTTGCATTCCAACACAGATACATAATAATGGAATTTGATCTTTTAAAATTATCTTTTTAAATATAGATAAAGAAAAATTTTTTGATAATTGTTTCACACAATGTCCAAAAGAACCAACGCCTGGTAAAACTAAATAGTCTATATTTTTTAGTTTATTAATATTTTGTAAAATACTTACTTCACATCCTAGATATTCAAATGATTTTTGTATTGAATAAATATTACCGGCCTTATAGCTAATTATGCCAATTTTTTTTTTTAACACTTAACTTTTTTGGAAAGAATTAATTATTTTTTTTGAATATTTTTTATCCATTTTACCATCGACAGACCATGTCTCAAAATCCTTAGTTTTTTTACCTATCAATGTATTTTTAGGATTATGAATATTTGGAGAAACTTGATGACTTATAGCTATATTGATGAATTCATTCTCAGAAATTCCAACAAAATCTAAAAATAAATCAAGACTTGGAGGTCTTCTCCCTTCAAAGTTTTTTTTAATTAACAATGCTTTTTCTTTTGAAATTATTTTATTTCTTAAATCAATAGCTGCTAAATGAGAAGGTCTTGAATAGCCTCTTTTTATAAATTTTAGATAGTCTCTTACTCCCTGCATATAGCATTCAATTTTTTCATAATTATAATTACTTGGTACATTTTCAACTTCATCTCCTTTCCAGCCCAACTCTTTAGATATTATTTTGGCCTGATTTTTTGGATTCCAGTTAATAAAGCTTCCTAAACATACTGAAGTACAGCCAATGTTTTTTAAACTTATTACATCGGGAAATGTGTAAGGTTTTAAATCCCTAATATCTACTTCGCCTTTTAGTTTTAAATACATATCCTCTGCATTTATTCCTAAATTAACAAACCTATTAAAACGTTTTTCATCGACTTGTTCATCCTCATCATGAGTATAATATGCTGTATATTCTGCTGAAGGCTCTCCCCAAAATAATAGTGGAATTTTTTTTTCTATAGCAATGTGCATTGGATAAGAAAATATTCCTGTATGACAGTGCCAACAAAAATCTCCTTTCTCTAATAACGACTGTAACATTAATTTTTGCACTACCTTCCAATTTGGAGTAAAGGTGATTATATCAACACCTAAATTTCTGGAAATTTTTTTTACATTTTCCTCCAAATTAGGTCTAAAGAAACCATGATCAAACCTAACTATCAAAGGTTTTAAATTATATTCTTTAATAAGATAATATAATGTCCAAGTGCTGTCTTTTCCTCCACTAAAAGGAATAATGCAATCATATTCATATTTTCCTTTAAATTTTTTTATTAACTGATCTAATTCTTTTTTTTTTTCCTTCCAATTAATTTTTGTATTCTTAAACTTAAAATTATTACAAACATTACAAGATCCTTTATGATCAAAGCTTATAGTTTCATGGGTCTCCGGTAAAAGACAATTAATGCAACTTTTCATTTAAAAAATACTTATATAACTTAATTAAACTTAGGAACAAATGAAAGTCCAGCTTCTAAATATTTGTAAGGTGTCATTAGTCTTTTTCCTTGACGCATAGTCTCATGAATATTACTTTGCGAATTAAAGCATTTTCCAATTTTTATAATTCCTTCTTTAGTCGCAACAAAAATATAAGGTTTAATTATTTTAATTATAATTCCAGATGCAAAAGAATGAAATCTTTGTACTTTAAATAAAGAAACTTTTTTTAAAAAAATTTTTTTATTATTATAAAAAGTCATAGCACCAGAATAGGGGGAGTCAAAAGCATTACAAAAAGATATTATTTCATTGGTAGGCCAATTCCAATTTATAAAAGCGTTTTTTTTAGTTAAAAGTCTAGGAAAATACTCGCGCGATGAATATTTTTTTTTAAAATCTTTCATTTGAAACGTATAATTATTTTTGAGTTTTACTACTAAACTACTTATAAAACTTTTTCCATATATAGTATTTTGTTTAAAAAAGTGAGCAGGAGTAAGATTATGAGTTTTTTTAATTTTAAACTTTTTTTCTAATAAAATAGGCCCTTGGTCTAATTTATTAGTAATCTTTTGAAAATATATGCCTCCTTCGAAGTTATTGTTTAAAATTTGCCAAGTAAAATGTGCCCCACCCATGTATTTAGGTAGAGGAATTGAGTTAATATTGAACATTTTATAATTGAATAGTTTCAAAATCTTTTTACTAAATATCCACGACGGACCAAAACAAATCGCTAAACAATTAGAATTTACAACAGTACTAGCATTTGAAAAATTTAAATTAATGTTTTTAATAACTTTAAAATTAATATTTTCATTTTTAAATAGATCTCTAAAAGAAATATTATTAATCTTTTCTAGTGCATGTCTTCTTGAAACTAAAATTAAAAAATCAATTTTTTTTTTTTTTAAAAGTGTTGCTGTATAGTATAATAATTCTCCTCCACCAATTAAAATAATTTTATTAAATTTTAATTTAGTTTTTTTTTTTATGAACACTTAAAATAATTTGATTTATTAATTTGTTTTTATACTTCCAGTAATTTTTAATTGCACAATTCTTTTTCCATCCAGCTTTTATAAATGCTTTATAACTTCCTTTGTTGCAATCATAGCAACCCGCAAATAAAGCGCTTATTCTTAAATGATTAAAACACATTTTTGTGACTGCAATAATTGCTTCTGTTGCTATATTTTTATTCCAGTATTTTTTATCTCCTATCATAATTCCAATCTCAGCTTTATCGTGAAATTTATTAATGTTATCTATTTTTATATTCCCAATATGCAAATTGTTTTTTTTGTAAAATATTCCTAATAGTACAGAATTTTTTGCTTTATAACATCGAGTAATAAATTCTTTGACACTTTGTGTGCTATGTTTTTCAAATCTAGACTCTAAATATTGATTAACATCTTTATCATTAAGCCAACTCGAATAACTTTTGTTAAAATTTTTTAAATTGAGTGATTTTATAACTAAATTCTGGGTGACTATTTCATGATTTAAAATCATATTTAAATTAATCAAAACAAATTTTTTTGATATATGAATTTAAGTAATTTTTTATCTCGCCATTTTTTTAAATAATTTAAGAGATCAAAAAAATTTATTTTATATTTAATAGAAAGATCAATAATTGTCTGACCTTTTATACACTCCATTGGAAGACAATTCATCATAAGATTCCAGCATTTTTTTTTTAAGCTTTTATCATT
>Ga0194133_10008037_pt1 | contig 12416 bp, 10 predicted proteins | sample TA2KigOf40mmetaG_FD_155448 | JGI IMG/M metagenome (GOLD analysis project Ga0194133, IMG submission 155448) | Freshwater microbial communities from Lake Tanganyika, Tanzania - TA2015055 Kigoma Offshore 40m | ecosystem: Environmental > Aquatic > Freshwater > Lake | place: Tanzania: Lake...
TTTTGAGATTTCCTCTTTCAAAGTTGCCACATCCAATTTTGTTTGTTTTTGACCCATTTATAAAGGACAGACTCGGATCAGAGTCGTGACCAATGGGGGTGATCAAAGCAAGTTGGCACTAGCCAATTATAGGAACTAGGATAGCTTGAGCAGAAATCCTATCTTGACATAAAAGGTGTGGGAATGAAAGACCAGGTGTCAACCTTTCTTGAAATGAGTCTGACAGGAATGTGATAAAAATAGAACATCAGCATTGAAATATCATGAAAAGCGAGCAAGGAAAGCAGCTTGAATTGAGCCGATTGTACAATACATTAACAATTTGGCAACAGCAACCATTTAAGACAAAGTTATTTTTAGGCTATCCCATTTTAAATGGAAATAATTGACCCAGGATTAGGTAGAAAAGACTCTCATAATGTTAAATACCTGTTATCGATTGCTGTATCTCATGAAGTCTAGCCTCATATCTATTGTATTCTTCAGGCTTGTACTGGACAATGAGACGGACATTGACCCCACAGCTCTTGAGACCACGTGCTGCTTCGTCATGACTGGCATGTCTCAAGTCAATGTCATTCACAGACAAAATCTGAAAAAAAGGGATTTGGATTAATTGTTGTCTTCTTTATTTTGCCATTTTCCATGATGTTTGCTGCTTTCCCCCTTAAGGGATCTGCCCTTTCAGAAGATATTCCCCTGAGGCACTTTCTAAATCTTTCCTTCCATACAAGTTTATAACTACTTGGACAATATTTCATGCTTTTGGTATATCCCATCTACTGTTTGGAACTTTTCCAAAAAAAACCAAATTGATCAACTTTAAGAATGTCAAAAATATCTGGCTTATTTTTCAGAATATTACTTTTTTCATCATCACATCACAATATTTGTCTCTTTCTCTCTCTCTCTCTGGGCCAGTTTCTTTTCTTGAAGGGCTTCTTATTGACAGCTTAATAACTCCATTTAAAAGCCAAACCAAGTTGTATCAATGAGAAATAAGCTGTGACAATATCAAATCCAGATAAGAAAATCAAATTACTTTTCTAGTGTTATCAGCTGAAATAAGCTTAAAGCAAAAAATGTTGAAAGAAAATTGATTTTCCTCAAGTTTAACTAGATGTTTAAAGATCTGCATCCACTCAGATCATTATTGATATATATATAAAATCCTAACACCTGTCCGTAATGCGAGGGCACAGAAAGGAGCACCTGGATGTGGGCGTGGTGACTTAGCCGCTCTTAAACTGCTAGTAATATTAATAACTAGCCAACCGGGCCCTGGTGCTGTCCGGAACAACATTTTTAAGGGCACCCATCTGAACATTTTACGTCACACAAAGTTTTTTCTCCAGTGATCTGCTAAGGTTTTGGAGCTTGGGGTACCCCGGGGTCAGACTTGTGTTGAGAACCTTCCCTGAGTTTGTGTGGAGGTCTGTAAAAAATTTGGCGGATATTTTTCCGGTGGTTTGCGTGTGAAACACTGGTACATAGGTACAAACAATCTGTTTTAATACATGTCATTTTGTCACCTAAGTCCATTGATATAGGCAGACTATTCTCAAGAACTTTTCATGAGTGCTCAACTTGTTATGATTCAGCATAATGTTGGAATAGAATAAAATCTAATGGGATTCCATCCATGATATGAAAGTAATAGACTGCATAAGAAAAATCGCATTAAATCTAACTGACATCCATTTTCATTGTAAAAGATGCAAGTCATAGCTCTAAAAAAGAGGGCAGAGGGTAATATGTAGAAACTTACATCAAAAGTTCAGGTTGATGGGGCTGTAACACTCCCTTAGTTGTATAATTTCTTAGTAAAGTAGACAACAGAAACAAGAGTTAAAAGCGACAAACAATCATGCATATTTTACACCGCTTATTTATAGGGATTCCCACAACTCGAGTTTCTTTTCTGACAACTGGGTTAATGATCATTTATATGTACTAGCTATTGCTACCCTATCCATGATAGTGTAGGGTATAAAATAGCCTGTAGTATTAGTAAAGGGTTAAGTTGAATTAAGTTTCAATACCAGGGAGGTTGTTTCTCTAGCTGTCATAGCCTGACTCAACTAAACACGCTAAAAATATCGTAAATCCTTTGAACCAAACAAAAGACGTGTTTGGTTAAACAAATCTATTTCATTACTGACTCTACAATACATTGCATTTACACGCCCTAGTCTGTCAAAGTTGGAAAGGATAAGGTCAGAAAGGTTATGGCATATTATCCTTCCAAAAGAGGAACTCAAGGATGACCCGACATAATACCCACCAGGTACAGAAAGGAAACCTAAGCTATCAAAATATTATTTACGTATTTATGATTATTAAACACACATGCAAAAGAGGCCACCTTTTTGTGCAATATGCTGGACATAAGATCCTGCTTACAAAAAAGTTACATGTGACACCCCCTCAAAATTTGCCCTTAAAAGAGGTACAAATTTTCAACAAAGCCTAGAGAGTATTTTATCTTTTCAGAGTTGTTACTCTAATCCCGACAATATTTTATTTTTGGCATGACCATCTCTTTGAGTGATATCCCCTCCTGGCTCACCATTCTTTTTGGTCTCTTTGCATGTTGTATCTGCTAAATAATCATATGGGACAAAATATTTGTGTTATTGTCTTGTATTATAATATCATGAGAAAAGAGTAAGAAAGGCAAAGTTTGAGTTTCTTGACCAGAATAATCACACTGTACTGTGCAAAATTCTGAGAACATGGGAAAATATGCATATTGTGGTATGTTATTGCCAATTTCAACGTGAAATACCCGTTTTTATCATTTTATTGCACAACTACTGAATAATAACTTCAAAAATTGGTGTGGCGTACAATCTTTTGCCATAGGATATCTTAACAGTATTTCACACGGTTCACTTTTTTGGTTGGGATATGTAATCCACAATGCAATGTTTCTCAGTTGAATGAACAAGGGCCATGGACACCACATAATTTGATCTAATCAAAAGATCCTCATGAGGTCCCTGGACCTTCTCTCAATGATGGCAGAATTTTGGAAGAAAATGATTTAATACAAAGTCTTTTTTTTTGAAACTTTTAATGAATAGAGCAAAAATTATTCACTAAGCTTTTACTGAGAAAAAGAATAATTAGATTTTTTTTCTTTCTAGAGAAATCTCAGAAATAATTACTTCGAAATCATGACGAAAAGTTCAAAAGGGAATGTTTCTTGATTGTTCAAACATAAAGGTCGTATAAATTTCTTTCCAACTATTTGGAATTTTACTCCTGATAGATGGAGGAGGTTAGAGTATCGATCTGTGAATATGACATTTGATCTGAGGGACACAAACCTCCGATACCGAAAACTACAACGTCGACTGTTGTAATTCAGGGACCAAAATTATCTTTGAAATGTGATTTCATATCTCATTACAAATTGCTAAATTGGATGATCAAACTTTCTGAAAAGAATTAATTTTTAATAAAGTTGAGGATGAAATTGGAATTTTTAAGGAGGGGAAAAAAGAGAGGGCTTTTGAAACTTTTATTATCAACAGAATGAAAAAAGCTTTCAAATGAATTTGATTGGATAAAAATGGTAAAAAAAGGGAGGAATCTTGACAAAATAATGTCAAGTTTCAATGAATGATAAATTTTATCATTGATAAGCTGTTGACCAATAAGCGATATGGGGTTTGACCTTTTTTTTCACTTCTGACTTCTAGGGAGTTGACTCTATTTCCTGAGAATCAATAAAACTTTTTCCCCTTTTTATCAGGACCAAAAGACAGTAAATGCTAAACGTTTTTTCCATGTCTTGATTTGAGCGCTTAAAGACAACTAACCACACGCTAACAAAAGATTTAGATTCACGTGAAGTTACTGCCTTGCTTTCTCGTCAACATTTTTGCAAATAATTGTCGATAAAAAGTGATTTTCTCACCCTGTCGCCTCTTCTCAACTCTCCGCACGTGTCTGCAGGACTTCCAGCCAAAATGAATGAAATAAAGATCCCCTCGGCATCTTCACCGCCGACAATGTTGAACCCGAGACCCCCTCGACCCTTGATCAGATCGATGGTCCGTGGCTCCCGAGGAAACAATCTGTCTTCGAGTCGTTTTCTGGCCGCTGTACCATTGATAAGGGTCTGGCTACGAAGCGTTGAAATACTCGACCTGAAATCCAAAAAAAATATTTTTAAAATTGTTTCAAAAATATTTCTTCTTTTTTTGCACACTATATATCAAAAAGTATTGTTGCAGACCGAAAACAGACTTTCATTCCACACAATTAGATCGTCCAGATAAAAATATTTAACAACTCTAGACTCAAAAAACATGAGAATTCACAAGTGTACAATGAAAATATACATGTTGACAGGAACATTTGTAAAAAAAAGGGTTATTTTTCAAAATTCCATCTACACTTACTTTTCATCAAAATGATTTGAATCAGATTGGATTTATATATTTCAGAATGAAATAAATCTTAGTTGGTTCGGGGTTGCAGTTTTATCAATCAAAGTAGGGAGGAAGGACTGTTGAACACGAACTCCTAATTGAGGGCAACGATTTTACAAAACCTTTTGTCAATGACTTCTTTTTTGCTCATCACGCAAAAAGTAAGAGAAAAGTTTTCTCAACCATTTTAGTAAACGAGAAACTCAAGAACTTTTTCTCTCTTTAAAAACTAATCTTAGTCTTCTTTCAAAACTGAACTTAGCATGGCAATGCAATAAGTTGTTGTCCCTGTGCATCAGATTAGGCTTCAGATAAATGGGGCGTTGTCTTTTCTCTTCTCCAAGTGGAATAAAATTAGTTTCCAAGAAATGGTCTTATTCTTCTTTTGGATGAATTCTAGTATGATGAAAGAACAAATAAATAAGAGAAAAATAGCCAACCTTGATGCCATGTCGGGCGCAGACAGAGTGCGCTCACCACCATTCACGTTCATTTTCATCTGTAAAAACTGGGTTGCTCCCTCGTGTCGAGGCACAACCTCGAACTACTTGGTTCGTCGGGCACAACGAGGACAGTTGGGGACAATTCACACGTTTGCAGTCATCACTTCTACATCTTGGCTAGAGTTTTCTTCTTTTAGAGTAGTGGCAGAAGGGGGACAGAGGGAGAAAAACCTGTAATCATATATCAAAATAAGTTTTCAGTACGAACATTAAAACTAGCTTGATTTTCAAAACATTTATAAAATCATGCAGATTTTGAAATTTATAACTTGAACTCACCTTGTTTGTTATTAATAAAAGTTCAATATTGGTGACTAGAAAAAACACTTGTTATCCTTCTTTTTTATTACAAATCGTCATCAGAGCCGTTGTGAATGTGTCACTTCTTTCATAATATTGATGCACAGGCCCCTAAAAGTTGACTATTCCTCACACACAATACAATCTCGCTGATGTAGTGACAATTACAATTTACAAATAACAAATTTCTTCCCTTCCTGATATATATTCCTACCTTAATTCGTGTTTCGTGATTCGAGAAAATGTAGGGGCGATTTTGATCGAATCAGTGAGACTTGATTTTGCCTGTTTCACCAATGGCTGGTGACAGTAAAAGTCGCTCTGTTAGCTTGCGAGGAATATGTCGCTCGCGCTCGGCCAGATGGAAGCTTGCCAACTTGTGTCGGCAAATCTGGTCACTCTGATTCTTAACGTTTTTCCTATATATCTCTACTTTACACATACATGCACGCAGCGAAGCCAAGCTGCCGGGATGCGTAGCTCAGTGCATGTAAGAGAAATAACAAGCATTTGAAGGATCGAACTTCGGCTCGATCTTTTCGTCAAAAAACACGTTTTCATGATTGTTCTTGTTATGCTTTTTCGAAAAGAATTAATTTTGTTATAATTTTTGAAAGAGCTTTAAGGTTTGGAGCAGTCTAAACATTGAAATAAATTCATAGAGCTATTCACGGATATCTATGGAAATAAAAGGTTGGGTGAGTTTTTTTAACAAAACTTCCGATTGGTTGAAATATTTCAAATGTTTACATTTTGAAGGACAAAAGCACGTCATTCAGAAAAACTTGTTTTTTCAACTGAAATATGACCGGATTGAAATGATTTCTTCTCAGTTTTGAACGTGTTTTCGGAATCAAGACGAAGTGAGCTTAAACTTTTTTTAATGTTTTAAAACCTGTTAATTTTTAGATTGTTGCAATTTTGAATTTTTTCTACTCCTTTTTGTAAAGAAAAGACCAAGTTCTTCGATCACCCTCTGAAAGTGTCAAGTTTTTTTTTGATGTTTTTAGTGTGCCCTTTTACTTAATCTTTGAAGTGACAGCAAACTAAATTCCCTCAGTTTTTGTATTGATGTTTTTCTTTTTGATTCTCCTTACTGTTATTATATATGAATTATAGATGTAATCAACTTTCCAAAGTTTTGACATTTCTTCCATCCTTTGTTGACGTGTGACTTATTGTCAAATAGTAATTGTTCTTAGGTTTTTCAGTTTTGTCCTTATGATGTTTTGTTTTAAAGATGTCAGAAATTATTAGTGGATTGAAGGAAAAGGTACGTCAAAAGCTTTTAACAATATGAGCTTCTTTTTTTTTACAGCGGTGAGCAAAAAATCAATTCATTAGAATGTGGTGTGTAAAATATCTTTTTATTTTCTTTGACAGGCTTTAACAATTGGTGATGATGTTTTCCAGTCGCTGTATGACAACCCCTTGTGTCAAGCCCACGAAGGACGTGTCCTATTTCTAACTAGACATGGAGAAAGTGAAGACAATTTGCATGGAAAGATTGGGGTAATAGATTTTCCTCTTCGTTGATATAAGTCTACTGTAGCTTTTTTATATCTAGGGAAATTCATCCATCAGTGCTCAAGGGGAAAAGTACTCGGACCTTCTCGCCACCTACTTCAATGTGAATCAATTTTCAAACATCAAAGTAGTTTTCAAACATCTTTGTTTTTGTCTTCCAAGAGTCCTAATTTTATTGAGACCTCCTTTAAAAGGTTTGGACTAGTCAATTGGTACGTACCCATCAAACGGCAAAAGATATTGATGCACCAAAAGTTGCTTGGCCTCAACTAAATGAAATCAGCGGGGGAGACTACGACCAGATGACATACGAAGAAATAGCTGCTCAATTTCCGATAGAGTTTGCCAAGAGAGATCAGGTTTGTCTTATAAAGTTCAATGAGTCAACTCACAGTAACCTAATTTTTGAAAACTGTTGAATAATTTTTCCAGGATAAGCTACGTTACAGATACCCAAATGGGGAGTCTTACTTGGACGTCTGCAAGTAACATTAATATTCAATGAAACTTTACGATAAAAATGTTATAGAGTCGAACCTAGAAAGAAACTTCATATTTAAGTGCTGAATAATTCTGAAGGGAAAAGATTAATTTAATTTCAAGAATGCAAAAGTGCTTAAGGGAATTGAAAGAGCAAAACCTTAAGTTCTTTTATGCTTTAGGCGACTGGCAGAAATTCTTCCAACAATGAACAGAAGCGACAACTTGCTCGTTATTTCTCACCAAGTAAAAAAAGTTTCTCCAATTTTGTTTCACGAGTATATCTTTCATTTAAATTTTTGCCCCAAAGGCCATTATCAGATGTATTCTGGCTTTCATGGCAAAAACTCCGATCGAAGAACTTCCTTACATCAAAGTACCGCTTCACACAATTATCAAGGTTACACAGACAACTTAAATTTCAAAACTTTCTAATTGTTAAAAACTATTTTCAAATTTTTAAAGCTCACTATGTCAGGAGGCGCGAACAACGTCGAGTTCATCAGGTTCCCTTTCACTTTCATCAAAATAGTAAAACCATTATCGGTGCAGATTAGAAGGCTGATAATACTTTATCCTTATTATTGAAAAATATTTTGATTTTTGGATAATTTTTGATTACAGGATTCCTGTTGATTGCGTAGACACTTACAGAGCCAAGCCTACAAACTGCGAGGTTTCCAGAAACCTCGATGATGCCATTAAGTCTGTGCCATTCCACATTTGAGCTACTAGGATAACTTAAAGATTACTTCTTTTATGCTTGAACTTTATTCTGTAAAGATTTATTTATTCTCTCTCTCTTTTGCAAGCAATGCATCAAAAAATTTAATTTTAATAGTCAGATAGGATTGAACATTGAGTCAGTCCTTATATTTAGAAAGAAAGACTTTGTCAATCTAAATAATGAGGTTTGCTTTTTTCCCCAAGCACCGCAAAAAAATCTACAAACCCAGATCACAATCAGTTGCTCAAAAGCAGAACTTGGACTTTGGCTGTGCCTTCAAAACATAGTTTGAAAGTTTGCTTCGCAAGCTTTTTTTCCAAATTAAGTGAAAATTCTTCACCAATATTATGTTAGTAAATTGATTTTTTATATTTATAAGACAATTCTTGAGCAATAGACTTCATTTAAAAGCTGCATTTTTCTAATAATTCGGTTTGGAAAATTTTACTGCTGTTGGTCAGATCCCAAAAGGAAAACCTCGATAATGTAAGACAGCGGTGGAGTCAAACAAACAAACAAATGTAAACAAGCACTTGATTTGTAAACTAAGAAAAACTTGCAAGACTTGAAATCCAACCAATTCTTCAAAATATAAGATTTTTCTCTAAAAAAAACTATTATTTTCGAAACGAAAATCTGTTGAGAAATATTCGGAAAATGCCCCCTAAAGTTGGAGTTGCTCGTAACATTAAAAAAGTTGTTCAAAAAGTGGACCACAAGGGTAAAGTCTTCACCTACATTCCAGCACAGGTAATAGGCTTGAATTAGTGTCAGTTTTCGCTTTTATTCGTTTTGAAACTAACTTTTGACAATTCTAGAATGCTTCACCCTCACCTCCACTAGGATCTCAGTTAGGACAAATCGGTGTAAACATTTCTAACTTTGTCAAGGTACATATGAATAGAACATTTTAGACTCAATCTTTTCATTGCTATTTTAAGTAAGGCTTGACGGATCCTTGGTTTTGGTTTTGTTGGAGAGTTTAAATAGGATTTGGCCAGTTATAATCTATCTTATCTATATATATAAAAGTGACTGTTTGTACCTATGTCCACTTTTCACGCCCGAACTGCCGGACCAATCTCCACCAAATTTTCCACAGACCTCCACACCAACTCAGGGAAGGTTCATAACACAAGCATGACCCTGCAAACCCGACCCCTGGACCCCAGGGTACCCCAATGGGTCACGGGAGAGAAAACTTTCTGTAAAGTAAAATCTCCGGATGGGCGACTTAATCTCATTAAATTTTTCCTGGTCAGCGCCAGGGCCCGGTTGACTAGTATATGTATAAAACAGACTGATTGTACCTATGTCCCTCTTTCATGCACGAACCGCCGGACCAATCTCCACCAAATTTTGCACAGACCTTCACACCAATTCGGGCAAGGTTCTTAACACAACCTGACCACCTGACCCCGGGGTACCCCAAACTCTAAAACCTAAACAGATCACTGGAGGAAAAACTTTGCTTTGCAAAAAATGTCCAGATAGGTACCCTTAAAAAATTTAGTCCCTGGCTTCGGGGCCCCGGTTGGCTAGTATTATATAAACAGAATTTCTGACATAATATTCTAGTAAATCCATTTTAAAAGGGGGTATAATAATAACACAAAAGACCACCCTCCTAAATTATCTGCTTTTGTGTACTTGTCAAACACACCAAAACCTGTTTCAAAATCTATCTGGGAACAGAGGGTCAGGGTGGTCATAGGGTTTGAAGCCGGAATTCAATACCGGCAACCCAGTTTTGACTCCCACCCAGGTTTATCACGGGAAAAACGACCACCGGTGGGCCTTTAAAGAGCCAGACTTGCAAGGGGTACTCTAAAAATTCAAAAAAATGACCTTCCTGCCAAACCTAAATCTCTAACCCAGAGGTTAAATTAACTTGTGTATACCAAAAATAAAATTTCAAGTCACTCTGAACACGAATTTTAGGTATAATTGTTCATCAATGTTTTTTTCATTCGAAACATATTTTTACAGGATTTCAATCAGAGAACAAGCCATATAAAGGTTAGTGTACCGATTCCATCCATTGTGAGAATAAACCCTGACAGAACATATAACTTGACTATGAGCCATCCACCGTGGTCTTACTTTATAAAACAAGCAGCTGGGATTCAAAGGGGAGCAATGAACTACGAAACTCAGATCTCAGGTTGTTATTTTAAGATTTCAGAGTAATCCAAGAGGGCCAAGTCATAACTAAAAATCTTTAAGTGAATTTACTTCTAATTTAAGAATTTTCAAACCCCTCTTTAGGATATATTACAAGGAAGCATGTCTTTGAGATAGCTAAGCTTAAATCTGAGGACGAATTGTGGCAAGAATTTGACCTTAAAGTTATATGTGAAGAGGTAAAACTAAACGATAGTTTGATTGTAAACATTTAATTCATGAATCTGTATGTCCAAACAGGTAATTGACCAAGCTTATTCGATGGGAGTTCACGTAGTGGATCACCTAGATGCCCAAAGTTATGGAAAATTTTTAGAAGAGAGAGGAAAAATAGTAGCACAAGAGAAAGCAGCAATTCAAGCCGAGCGGGAGGCTAAACTTCTTCGTACATAAAATTTTAGCCTTAAAAGTTAGTGTGATAATAAATTTTCTTTCTTAAATGTTTTGTTGCTAAAGAGAAGGACAAATGATGTTTGCACCATTTTCCAGGTGAAGAATAAATAAAACTATTCTAATAGCCCTAAAAGAAGTATGGGGTGGCCAAACACTCGTTCAAAACGTTGAGAACAATTTTTAATCTTTTATTATTAAAATACTCTACACTCAGGAGATTCATATATCAGTGCGATAAAACAAAATAGTCGAAAACAGAACGTAAATTAAGAAACATGACGAAATAATCACTCACTTCGCTTTTGAGTTTTGGAAAAAGTGAGTATCTCATTTTACGGCAAGAGTTTTGAATATATAATTTGAACTCGGCTCAGTTCATGTTGCTTTGCTGAAGTTTACCACTTCTTCTTGTGCTCGTCCATGGAAACGCCACCTGGCCCAATTGAGACAACCATCAAAAGTCCACCGATGACCGAAAGAGTCTGGAAATAAAGATTCAAATCACTGTTTGTACTCGACCCTAGTTGGCTGGCCGAAAAAGTAAGTTCAAACCTGGAAGAAGTCGTACTTGAGGAAGTCTCTCATCGGTTTGTGAGATGGGATGGTCCACCAGGCATTGAAATAAACATTGAGAATAAAAAGCCAAGTGACGAGCACGAGCGCTGAGAGCTTTGTTTTGAATCCAACAGTCACCAACACCATGAGAATACTTCCTACCAAGTTCTAGGAAAACAAGAGAAAATAAATTAAAAAAAATTTTCTTTAAAAATCTTTTCGCTCTCTAAACAATCATTTTCTGCACTTTTTTTCGAAATCAAAGTGGCTCATGATAAATCATTTTTTATAATAGTTGAAATGCAAAGAAAATTTCCCTTACTTGAATCATCTGAAGTATTGACGAGTCGAATCGTAGAAGTGTGACAAACATGAATACTAAAAGAATTCGTCCGGTGAGCTGGAGGTACTCTTTTGCTTTGTTTTCGCCCAAGCTCGGGACACCGGGGAAAAGGGATTTCATTTCACTCCTGGACTCTGCCAGGACCAAGAGCAAAGCTCCTATCAAGGCGAGATTTCGGAACAGAAATTGCATATCCCAGAGTATACTGTAAGCGACAGTCTGAAAAGTGGATTACAATTATTAGACTCAAAAGTTGCTAAAATGACGTTTATCTGTGACAGCTGAATTTTACCTGCAAGCACACGATAAAAAACAAAACACCACAGGCTATGTCAACTTTGAACCTTCCAAGAACCATGGCAACACCTCCCAGTTGTCCAAACAGATTTATGATGACAAACATCGATGCCAAAAAGTAGCCACAGCCCCTGGAAGTAAATAAAATTCAATAGAGTAGCAGCAGCAGCAGCCCTTTTATCGTGAAAGACTCTTTACCATGAAATATCCATGTATTCGCGTTGCTCATTCCACTGTACCCACATTCGAATTCCATCCTCAAAGAAAGTTGAAACGAGGCAAAATCGGGCAAGGTGGGGAAGAACGTGTTTCGATTGTCTGGACACCTTTGAAACACAAAAAGTTCGGCGACGGACAATCAAAAATGAAACAATTTAAATCTTACTTTGTCAGCAAAGTCCTCAGCTGTAGACATATAATCGTTTAGATTCATTTTCGACGAATTTGGCAACAAAGAGAAGCTTCAAAACAACAGCCTGGTTTGAACACAATCATAAAATTTTGTTGTTATAATTCTCCAATTTGTCCTTAACCGGTCTTAACTTTTCTGCCGTACGTTAAATTCAATCAAACTGCAGCTCAGCAGCTGAAGGACTAAAATAACCACTTGGGCTGAACGAGCAATTAGGCTCTAAACCTCAAACGGCCCAACTTTTTTCCGGCCT
>Ga0194133_10008040_pt1 | contig 12414 bp, 8 predicted proteins | sample TA2KigOf40mmetaG_FD_155448 | JGI IMG/M metagenome (GOLD analysis project Ga0194133, IMG submission 155448) | Freshwater microbial communities from Lake Tanganyika, Tanzania - TA2015055 Kigoma Offshore 40m | ecosystem: Environmental > Aquatic > Freshwater > Lake | place: Tanzania: Lake Tanganyika...
GTTATGCAGAGCTTGGTGACACAGTGCTTTAAAGTAGAGATGAGCCCTGACCCGACCCGAGCTTACTTTTGACTCACAGTAAATAAGACGCCTACCTGCCTTCGACCCGGGTACTTTCCGACCCGACCCGAAGAGATTTTTTTTGATCCGAAGGTAAAAAAATTGAAAAATTTGACATTTTTAGGTGAAATTTTCCAAATTCAAACCCCAAACCATAAATGGCTGACCCAACCTGACCTGGGTCAAAAAATTTTAACCCGGACCCATCACAACTTTAAAGAAGGTGATGAGACCAGGATAACAGAAAAGATAGCTGAATAGGTCTAGGTTTTTTAATATAAAAAGGAAAGGGTTACCTTCATCCTCGAAAGTGATGGCAAGGGGGCTGTAGTTGTAGTAACAAGAAATGAGGGCTTGCTCTATAACTTTTGCATTCACCATAATGATTCAAGAAAATCTTGTCGCTAGGGGAGATAAATTGAAACCTCTACACATATCTGACTATGCTAACCTCAAAAGCATGGGCCGACTCACAGGTCTTAGCCCTCCCTGTGTTTATCCCCTTTCTGGTTTTAGTACCTGGTTGCTGTTTTCAGTGTTCGAGTTAGAAACTGTAGTGACTTTGCTTTCATCCTTAATTCTTTTTTGTCATGTATGAAAAGCTGTGGTCTTTTAGCTCACCCTTTTAATGGGGTTGCTTAATCAACAAATTCATTGAAAATGTCTCATTGCAATACAAACAGATATTTATTTTGCTTTACATTGAAACCAAGGTAGGAGTAATTAATGATTTGAAGAAGAAAAAACACTTGTCTAGTGTCCACAAAATGGTCAGTGCGTCAGATAATGTCAGCCACATGGACATTAAATTATCAGGGGCCATTTTATATGGTCAGGTTCAATTTATTTAGATTGATGGGTTAGGCAGTGTCTGACCTGACCCTTAAAACACAACTAAAAACCATTACTTTTTTAGCTAAAAGCTTAGCTTAGTAATGTTCATGTAATATTACTTGTCTGACCTAGCTTAGTAATATTCGAGTAGACTCATTTCTTGTATGACCTAGCTTAGTCGCTCTTGATTCTTTTTAATTGCATGACCTAGCTTAGTAATATTAATGTGGACTTATTGCTTGTACGACCAAGCTTAGTCACGCTTGATTCGTATTACTTGTACGACCTAACTTGGTAGTGCTGAGGTCATACTTCTAGACTTTATAATAGCAGAACCATAAGTATCAGTGAACAATCCGATCTCAGACACGCAACCTTTATAGCTATTAGCACTTAAACTCAATTATCTCAGCTACTAGACAAAAATTCAAATTCAATTCAATTCCATAGCTGGAACAAATCTTGAATATTTAAAAAAAAGGTTCATGGTAGCATATTTGCATGGTGTGAGGCAAGGCACCAATAATTTTAAGGTATTTTTGAGTAGGATGTTGAATAACAAGCAGTACAAGTAATATAATAAGGTCTAATCTTTGTTTGAGTCATTTGCCACATACTACTAGTGTCATATTTCAAACTAGTGTTTTTGTAAATCCATATTTTCTTCAACATTTTGGAAGGTTTATTGAGCTTTGCCTTAATTGCCACGTTGTTCGTGATTTAGCAGCAAACAAACATTTCTAATTTTCTTTGCTTGGTTGTTGTCTTGGCACCTTTGTTTTGGTAATCAAGGGACCTTTTAATAATTCCACAACTATACAAGCAAGAAAACTTATACATTTTTATTGAGATTGATTTTTAATTTTCATTATTCTCTCAAATACCTATGATCTAAGTTGGTCTACTCTACCAAAAATAAGACACACTGTATGCCAACTTTCAAGTGTCTTGCCCCTGTTTACACGTGGCACACTGGAATGCACATGTTAACGGTGCAAATTTTGTCGTAAACTGCCATAAAACACATGTAAACACCTCAAAATCATAGTACTCGATTCAAACGTACTTACACAGCCTTATTTTTGGTAGGGTTTCCAAATTAATCCCGCTTAAATAAAGCCAGTGGATTTCAAAAATGGCTTTTTATTGTTAGAAAATTCATTAGCAAAGAGATTTGCTTAAAGCTAATAATTTTTTTATCTTTTAAAGTGCGCCTTGCAAATTTTTTACTCATTAAAGGCACACTGTTTTGGCTGGGAATCACTTGTTATTTTTTGGCAACCCAGGGTCAAAGGTTGCCTAGAGCCGCCGGCACGGGGTTCAAACCCAGGACCCTCCAATTCCCAGGCTGATGCCATAGCAATTTGCCACGGCGACTCACTTTAATTTTTTTGCGGTATATTGTGGAACTCCTATATCAATGAAAATGGTCTCTTAAAAGCAAAGAACAGACATTGTAGGAGCTCTTGCCCAAATAAAAGATGTAGAGGGGCTAAACTGTTTATGAGAACTAGCAACCTCTTTTTTAGCAAGTTCAACGTGTGTTGTGATTCAAAGGTCAATCAGACAAAGAACACTAGATTGTTTATACCTAAAACAGAATATGTATGGAATATGTTTTAAATGTAACATAACTTAAATCAGGCTATTCAGGCTTATGGTCCACTTATTTATGAATATTCAATATCCTAATTTTTTCATTAAAGGTACACTTCTTTTGACTGGGAATTATTTAATTGTTTGGCAATCAGGGGTCAAAGTTTGCCGGGTCAGGGATTCAAACACTGGACCCTCAGATTCCCGGCCTGATGCCACTACCACTCGGCCAGGGCAACCCCGCTATTAAATGACTTTCCAACATAAATGGTGATGGTGGTAAGAGCTGACACCAAAATTGTCACCCTGAATGATTGTGATAAAAATCAACTGTGCCCACATCATGTCTCTATAAAATTATGAAAATCTCTCTGCAAAGGTTTGACTTATTTTGACTGACTCTTTTTTTGTATTGACAACAACACTTTGAAAGTAAAAAAGTGTTTCAGATGGTTTCTATGTTCAAGATTAATGTCTATGACAACAAATAAGGCACCCTGACATTTATTGATGAGCTAAGTTTTTTTCTCATACGATTTTGATTTATGATCATTTGCAAAAATATTTTGCTCAAATCACACTTAATTAACTTTCAATACTTAAATAGACTTTAGACTTTGATTAGACTATCAAAAAGACATGGAAAACTTAATGACTAAAAGTAAACCATTGAAAACACACTTATGACTGTCCACATTTTGAAAACAGCCTTTGTTTAAGAACATTTTTTCTGCTATGTTCTTAGCATTTGAATATTTGATGAAATCTAACAAATTATTTACTCTTTGATTTTCTGACCACTTATATTAACTGGTCAATTTCTTTTTGGTAGATTATTGCTTTTTCACCAATTTGACAATAAAGAACTTTCAGTCAAAGCATTTCTTGAGCTTGTATTGTTACAAACAATATTGACAAGAAATTTTTTAGGAAACTTTTGTTGAACTATGCTGGAATGGAATCTCCTCAATGTTTTTCTCATTTTAGTTGTCGTCCATCAAGGTAAAAAAAAGTGTATTTCATTCTTCTTTACAAATGGAAATGACTTAATACTTGATCATTTTTAGCCTATCCACAAACCTGCTCTGATGGTGAGATGTTTAAGAGTTTTAATTTTAATTATTTTGGTTAAAAATGATTGATCTGCTAACTGCTTTGAAATAACAGCATGATGGGAAATCTTTTTAGCAGATATTTGAATATAATTTGGTACTTAACCTAACCTAACCTAACCTTTAACCTAACCTTACCATAATTAAACAACCCTACCAAAAATAAGACACACTGTTTGCCAACTTTTTGGTGTATCCACCCTCTTTCAAGTGTATCGCCCCTGTTTACTTGTGTTAATGGTGTTCAAGGTGCAAATTTTGTCGTTAACCGCCATAACACACATCTAAACACCTTAAAATTATAATACTCCATTCAAACGAGCTTACACAGCCTTATTTTTGGTTGGGAAAAATAGAAAAATTACTGTTAATCTCAGGGGCAAAAGGTAAACCAAATAAGAAAATAGTCCAATCGGTTTTTACTGCTTTTGGTCTTAAGATATGGTATAACATTATAATATGTCACGGAAACTTGCACGAAAGAAAACATTTAATTGAGAAATATTCAAAATATTTACTTACACAGTATCAAGGAGATGGGGAAGAGAAGCTGAGTTGGGAGCTATATTGTGATGACTGAAAATTATATTTTACAGTGACCGAGAGGTCATCACATAAGGCATGGAATCTGCTGGCCTTGGGTTCAAACCCCAGCTGCTCAAGCCAACCTTTGACCCCATTTTGCAGGAAAAAAATAAATTAAGAGTAGAGTAGTGATGGGTCCGGGTCAAAAATTTTTGACCCTGGTCGGGTCTGGTCGGGTCTGGTCGGGTCAGCCATTTATGGTTTGGGTTTGAATTTGAAAAATTTCCCCTAAAAATGTCAAATTTTTAAATTTTTTCCCCTCGGGTCAAAAAAAATCTCTTCAGGTCGGGTCGGAGGCGGGTTGGCCTCTTATTTACTGCGGGTCAAAAGTAAGCTCGGGTCTGGTCAGGGCCCATCTCTAGAGTAGAGTCATTTTTTGCTACAGTGAAAAATGCCGAACCCTCTTGAGCGAGATTTCATGACCGACAGTAAGCTGACAGGCTTCAAAGTAAAACAAGAAATTCATTTTTTTCAGCTTGGGGTCTTGGAAAACCCCTATGCTGGCTTTGTGCTTTATTTTAGAGTAAGGTGTATTAAAAGTATTATTTTACATATTGGTTCAAACTGTGTCCATGCAACATATTAGCTCTCTAGCTTTAATATTGTGAGAGCTATTAAAGAAAGAGGACAAAAGTCAGCTACCATTGATAAAATTGCAGTAATTTTTAACCATATCTCAGCTCCAAGACAAAAATTCAAATATGACATTAATAACTTTTTGGGGATTAATATGAGGAGTTTGTATGCAAAATTTCAGCCCTCCAGCTTTAAAACTGAGGGAGTAGTTTGAGGATGACGGACGACCATTTTTTTGCTAAACTCCCTCTCTTGCTTTGCTCAAGAAGTGTAATTCCCCGCCGAATAGCGTGCCTTAAATGAAAAAAATTTGAAAGCCATACTTAAAAAGATTTTTTTTACATATAATCTGCACAGCGACACCGTCAACTTCCTCGTCTTGGGGCTGCTGGTCATCATGGTCAGACTGTAGTGTGAAGTGTAACCAAACTGGAAGCCAGACACGAAGCCGGGTATGTATTCCAGCAACCTCGTCCACCACCGTCCAGTGCCCTGGAAGTTCAACAGACACTCAGACTTGTGGCACTTTGCCATGCATTCCTGATTATTGTCCTGAAGGATTTGACCTGGCAGTTGGGTATTTAATACTAAATTTACTTTCTAAAGGTTGAACTAATTGATTTTAAATCAAAGAGAATTTTGCTATCACATTGGAAAATCTGCCCAATCTTTGCCTTATGCTGAGGTTGCTTGCGGAAAGATGGGAGGAAGAGTGGCCTCATTCTTGACCTCAACAGAGCTGCAAAATTTCAGGGTCAAAATAAGCTCTATTTTGACCCTAAATGAAACTTGGATAGGTAAGTTAGGGTGACAAATTAAATTGAAATAACTCATATCTGTGGGAGACTTTGAAATTTAGTTATGTAAACCAAAGCAAAGCAAAGCTTGTGAAACTTCCTCCTTAAAAGTTGCATTATTCCTCCATCTTTCATCTTTGCATGAAGATAATCAAATAAAAGATTTTTTACGCACAAAAGTTTCTATACTTTGAATTTTTCTATGTCACTTAAGCAGTTGAAAGTCTTGGACCCCTTTCAGAGAGGGTTTTTCAATGGTGACAAGAAAAACTTTAGCATCACTAAACAGACATGTAGAGAATTTTAGAAACTGATAATCTCAGTTTTGCTAACTTTGAGGTCAATTTCATAATCAACCTCTGGCCCATGGCTGGCAAAAATAATGAAATGGGGCCCTCAGCAGTTTTATTAGTGCAGGTTGCTTCAAGCTTAACCTTCACATTTCTACACATGCATAAACTTTCCCTTCAGTTAAGTTGTAGGGTTTTTTTTGAGAATACCAATTTTTCAAACTTTGTAGCCTTTTGTGGTGCCAAGGTTTACAGACCATTTTGCTTCTGAAAATATACAGATATAGCACAGTCCTGAAAACCCTTGAAACCCCTCATGTCCTCACACCACCCTGAAATAGAAACTAAGAATTTAGTTGCAAAAAATGGCTATAAGATATGAATATGGATAAATATCATGGGAGTCAGGGTGGTCAAGTAGGCTACATGCTGAATTTCCATTCTGGCATCCTGGGTTTGACTCCCGTCCAGGCAAAAATTAAAAAAAAAACTCGTGTGCCTTTTATGACTACAGGTTGCAAGGCGTTCTCTAATAATGTTTAAAAAATATGCACAAAGATGTTTAGAGTATTTCTTTTTTAATTCTATTTTATCGATGAACATTTTATGGCAAGGTATTTACCCCTACACTATTCCACCTTTGGTCTCTGACGGGGTGTCCGACCTGTCGACTGCCCAGTTGACCTCCATGGGTTGGACGTCTGGCTCTGGAAGCTGCACCTTCTTAAACCCATCTTACCAGGTGAAACAAGGGGACTGCAGCGTCAAAAGACAATACTTGTGCGAGTTCAAAGGTAAACCAGATAAAAGATGTGTCCACAGAGTTTTCTCTACAATCTGGAACATTTTCCTTACAGGCTTACCCTGTCCAGAGGGAATGCTCTCTTTGCTAGGTCAGTGCATCGGGGTCATCAAGAATGCCGCCTCAGACACCCTGGACCCCCAAAATTGCGCGTGGCAATCTGCCAACGCAAACAACCAGCCCCTGACCGTGCCAGACGTCAAAGTAATTCAGCTTTCAAAATTGAAAACCAGATTGTGTCCATTTTTTCACATTTTTTCTTTTCAGCTTTTCCACGATACATTTACCTCCTTTTTGAGTGACTCTGCCTTGACACCCTTTTTTGTCATGACAGGCACTGCCGGAACACCCCAACCAAGTAGTACCGCTTTCTCTATCCAACCTCAAAGCGAGCATGACCCCGTTGATTTTTTTTAGCTACCATACCTGTTGGCTCGGGCACGGGGAGCAATTATGGCTACAGATTTAATGGCTCCTCATGGACGTTCGTCGCATTCTCGACAGTGGCCAACGCCTATACCTTGTGCCTCTTTACAGGTAAGGGACATTCTTTTTTTGCTCGAATGAGTATAGATGTGGATCATGCCGTTTGCCACAGATCGCGACCTCCAGTGTGACTTTGACAGCCCCTTTTGGTCCTCAACCGATTGCAAGTGGCACTACAATCAAGCCCTCATGACCTCCCTGCAACTGGGCAACCCAGGGCTTCTCTTTGTCCGAACCCTCGGACCTGTGTCGGACCTAAATTATTGGCGATCGCCCCAAGCCACAACAGGTCTGATCGTTTTTAAAATGAAAAAACTTTGGCCCTCTTACATTTGGCAATGCTCTTCAGATAATTACGTTCTCGGGGCTACCAGTGCGGGCAGCTATGCTTTGTTTTCGCCGATCCAAAAGGAGACGGGCCCGAGGCTACTAGATCAGTTCTTTGGATTTGCTTACTCTGGGACCAACGCCACTATCCGTGCCGTCCTCCTGAAAAATGGGACTTACCTGCTGGACCTCACCCCACCGGGCTACCTCAGGGTGTCAGGCAACTACTGCTCGAAACCAAAAACCCCTTGGGCCTCCACAAAATGCAAAGAGGCCCATTTTATTTTTTTCCCAGATTGTCGTCAGTGTGACTGTTTCGGCCTCAGGCACCGTCTACCTCGACAACTTTGGTAACCTTGGTCGTTCTCTTCTCTTGCCAAGTGTCTTCACAACGCAATCCATCTCTTTTGTCTTTGGCAGGTCCCTGCAGCGCAGACGAGCTCTTCTTTCCTGCAGCTGAAAATGTCTCTGCAGGTCTTGGGCACTGCTACGCCGTCCAGCACCAGGGAAAAGTCAGGTTTCATGAAGCGGCCGGCGTGTGCCGAGGGCTGTTTGGCAGAGGAAGCACCCGCAGCGCTTTTAGCGCCAAAGATCCGGACAACGACTTGCTAGCCAACGCCCTCCACTTTCTCTACATTACGTCAGACACAACCCTCAGGTGAGAACCCTACCCGGGTCAGAAGATCTCTCATCACTTTGTCTCCCCTTTCAGACTCTGGACAGGCGTCTACAAGTTTGCCTATGATTTTGGCTTTCCAGCCACTTACCCTGACGGGAGCCAATTTGATTCTACCGACCTGAACGGTGTGCTCTACCCGCAGACGTCCAAATCTCAGGAACAGTACAACTTTCAGTACAGTTTTCCGTCCCGCTACTGCCCCACAGTACGCTACTATGAGGGTAACGCGTTAGCCACAGCAGACCTCATAGGTAGAGGAACGGAACCGTGGCGCCCGCATCCTGTGGTCTGCAAAGGTAACAAAGACCCAAATGCCTAGACCTCTCTGTAGGGGAAGAATTTTATCTATAGAAAGGATCTATGTCTTCATATAACAATATAAAGTCTGTGTGTTGTCTGTCATTTTGTCTGCCTGTCTGTAAGGGTGTTCGAATCTGATTTTACAAGCTTTACAAGGGACTTTGCAATCTGTATGTGTGCAGGCAATTCAAAGGGCACTGCAGCCTGACAGAAAACATTTTGTTTAATCAAAATGAGTTTTTATTCAAATTGATTTTTTAAAGAATCGTATTGAATGAATGATGATTGAAAAAGTTCAAAGTGATCATGGAAGATTTGAACCCCCAGACTTCGGGTTCTTAACACAATTGCTCTTCCCATTACCACAGAGGCAATCCTATTGATGTGAAAATATCTGAGAAAGTGGTGTGAAAAGGCACCTTGGGGTAAGGGTAAGATTAAACCTTGACTGTACCCTGCCTGACCCTTCCCCCTTTTCCCCAGATGGAATGTTCCCACAGGGTTGGACCTCGGAAGGTTTGTTGAGGCTAGTTACGAAGACCCTTATATCCATTCCCGCCTGAAAAGTCTGTCATTTGTCTGTTTGTGTGTGAAACAAATTGTGCAGGGCATTCAAACAAATTCAAATCAAATTTTAAGAGTTGCGGAAGGCCATAACCTCTGGCCAATCGCCAGCTTGTCTCTATAATATTAATTAAAATTAAGCTATAAAGTATGTCGTTTGTTACTTGTGTGTAACGCTCAAAGTGGGCAGGGATAATGAAAAATCGACTAAAAAAAAGATTATTTTATGACGAAAAAACAAAAAGTTTAAGTAAAATAAGGTTTAAAAACCTGGCCAATGCCGGGCAAGGTGGCCAGCTTGTTTTAATGTATTTCAACCTGTATTCCAGGGGGTCCTTGCCAAAAGGGTTTTTACACTGGCACTGGAAAATGTTATAAGGCCACGGCGCCGGCCTTTCCCTCTAGCAGCTCTTCCACCGCCTGCCAATCTGTGGGGGCAAATTTAACGACCAGCAATGCTATCTACTGTCAGCAAAAGGATTTGATCAAGGTTGCTTCAAACAAAGTTCAACCCTTGTTGAACCCTTCCTCTGACTTGTCTTCCCATTTTCTTTCAGAGGGTAATGCAGCTCAACGGTGCCTCCACACTCTACATAGGGAAACGCTTCCAAAATCAAGGCTACAGTTCGAACGACTGGGAATTCTATGACAGGTCTTCCCTCACCGGCTGCAAGTCCTTTAGCTGCTGTTCCGGCAGCCAATGTTGCACTGACGTGACCTGTCCTCCTCAGACACCCTGTACTCCGGTAACTTGTCCGCCTGCAACAAAAGGTCACACAAAGGGACCTCCAACAGAGTGTACCCCTGTGACGTGCCCTACAACCTGCACCCCAACCATTTGTCCGCCCCAAGGTAAATCACAGTTAGGTAACCCTTTAAAGTATTCGAACTTCCTTAAGCCGTTCTTGTTTAGATCCCGCCTGCGACACGGCCCCGGACTCTACCACCCTCTACTATGACTTGAATGTGACAGACCTATTTTTCAGTGCCTCCGCAAGTGCTCATAGAAGTTTCTTGTGTGAAACGCCCGGTAAGCTTTCCCCCTCGCATTTTGCCACCCATTTAGTCATCCAAAGCCACTTTTTTAATCTAGCCCCTTCGAGTCCCTGTGGTGCTGCATACTTTGGCTGGGCTGCCGGCTGTATTCAGTACTTTCCCAACGGAGGACTGGGTGACTTTTGGAATGCCCGCGACTTTTGCCAAGCCAACAGCGGCACAGATACCTACAGCTATGACCTAGTCACGGGGCTGGACACCAATCAAGGTGCCACCCTCACTCCTTTCAACTACTTTTTATGAAAATAAGTCTCGAGCTCCTTTTTTCTAGCTGGCTATCTCCTTATGACATTAAATGGTAAAAATGATCTGAGGGCAAGGATGCAGCCCAGGCTGACCACCTTTCATTCCATCGACACCGGATCACGCTTTGCGGGGATCACCTATTGGCGAAAAGCCTATACCTACATGGTAAAAGCTCTGGCAGCATGTTTAGAGGTTCACTTCAATTAATAAGTCTCGTCAATCTTTAGGACTACTGCGAGAATAACAACGGTTACATCTGTGAGAGGAGTGCGGCCTCGGGCGCGACACCAGAATGGAACGGTACCTTGCTTCCCACGGGCATTTAAGTTATAGAGTGACATTTTTATCACATTTCTGCAGCTTATGTCGGATGTTTTGCCACCCAAGGCATGCCAGTTACAACACGTCCATCTTACCAAAGTCCGGGGGGAATGAACATCAACTTCTGCGTCCAAGTGTGTATCGGGATGGACTTACAACTGAACACATCAAGTAATCTTGTTGCCATTCAAGTAAGAAAACATTTTGCTATAATCTATGGAAAGTATGTTGGTATCAGTCAGGGGATGTCAGTCAGGAATGAATGAATGAAAATTTTTGGATGTAAATGTGAAAATCAATGTTATTTAATTGCATGAATAATGAATACTTTTTGAATGAATAATTTTATTGATTGAATTGAATCAATTTTTTTTGATACAAGTCAAGTAGGCGAACTTGTAGTGGCAAGCGAACTAGTAGGTAGGCGAACTAGACAGGTAGGCAAACCAGCAGTATAAGCGAACAAGTAGGTAGATGAACTCTCCTAGACCCTATAGGATATTTGCATGCATGTGCCTCCTTAAACCACATTAGGGGGTAACCATGGTATCAGGTTGGGAATCTGAGGGTCCTGCGGGTTAGAACCCCAGCCCGGCAATGTTTGACCCTGGATAGCCAAAACAACTATATAATTCCAAGCCAAAAGAAGCGTGCCTTTAATGAAAGAAATTAGCAAGGCGTACTATAAAAAGATTTTTTTTAAATCAACTAGAATGGAGACTGCTATTGCTTAGAAGAGCTACACACGTCAAAAATATCTCACCGCCACTGCAACATCTCTTGTCCCGGAGACAATGGCCAGTTGTGTGGAGGACGAGGGGCAATGTCTGTTTACAATGTCAGAAATCAGACAGGTGATCATAATGAGTTTAGTATCGAGGACCACCTGAAATTCTCGTTAATTAAGAATTTCTATTACAACGCTAGCATTTACTTTATACCCCGACCGGAAAAACGAAGGTGACTTTCCACTAAAAAGTACTAAATAGAAAGTAGTGACAATTGTGCAATATTTTGGCAGGTTTTTTTTCTATATTTGTCACCTTTGTAGAAATTTCAGAACCGACTAAACACTCTAAATGTCACTAGTTTCTTAGGTGACATTTCTCACCTTTGGGTAATACTCTAAATGTTGTACACTTGGCAGGTTTCCGTAACATATGTCACTAGTGGTCAAGAAAGGTGACTTTTTTTTGGTCGGGATATAATTATCATTTCCTGGTTTTGAAGCAATGAAGACTACCTTAATGAGTTCTACTGTTACAGGCTTGATGGATTTGTTGATTGTCCTTGGGAGAGATGCCAATAAAGTGGTCTTTTCAGTCGTTAAGCAGGGTGGCGCCATCTGCTCCGGTCATGGAATACCTAATTATCCCAAACCTATGGAACTCTATGGTATCACACACGCCTATAGCAAAATCATATTTGTCTGTGGTGGAGAAGATGGTAAGCCACCAAAGGAGATGTCATTTTATTTTTTTTATTCCTTGCCCTTTTTAGACAACTACAATCCCCATAATGATTGCCACAAGCTTGACCTTAGTATAACCCCTTGGGCGTGGACTGCAATAGCACCAATGCCAGAACCTCGCACTGGTCCAGCTTTGCAGTTTGTTGCATCAAGCCGGATGGTTTACTTGATTGGTGGATCAGACCAAAATAGGCCAGTTAGTAAATTTGCAAAATATGATATCCAGACAAACAGTTGGAAAAGCTTAGGTACGCCTTTAAAATTAACTATATCTATCAAATATCACCTTCTACCTGTAAGTCACTCACTGTC
>Ga0194133_10008042_pt1 | contig 12413 bp, 10 predicted proteins | sample TA2KigOf40mmetaG_FD_155448 | JGI IMG/M metagenome (GOLD analysis project Ga0194133, IMG submission 155448) | Freshwater microbial communities from Lake Tanganyika, Tanzania - TA2015055 Kigoma Offshore 40m | ecosystem: Environmental > Aquatic > Freshwater > Lake | place: Tanzania: Lake...
TTGATATTTCAGTATGTTCCAAATATTTTGAAAGTAATTGGTTTTCCAGAGATTCATCCCTTCCAGTAAAAGCCAAGATGGACTTCATCCAACTACAGTAACATTAACAATTGTTTCTGGACAATATGTTTGCAGAGAAAACTATCTTGCTTCTCCAATGGTCGAAATAGAGGTAAGCTTCTTACCCAAGATGAAAAATGAAAATGCCATATAATTGGATATGTAATTAAAAGCTTGGCGGAAATTGGGAGATTAGAGACAAACCGTACTATGGCTTTAATTAAAATTTTAGGTAATTGGTCTTCCACGTGACTGCTCAAAATACAAAACTAAAATGGTGACAAGAAATGCATTAAACCCTATTTGGGAAGAAACTTTTGAACTGGAAATCAGTTTACCACAGTTAGCCTTTATAAGGTTTAATGTTATTGAAGGAACCAATAACATTATTACAGCACAGAGAGTTGTTCCAGTGAACAGGCTGAGATCAGGTAATATTATTAAAATTTAGAGAGAATTATTGGCTTGTCAACTTTTTTATGAATATTTTTTAATTTTAGGGTATCGCCACTTGAGACTTCACAATGAACATGATCAACAGTTACCTTTGTCTCAACTATTTATCTGTAGTCAGATAGACAGTGATGTTTTTAATCCAGACACAGGTAATAAAAATAATATTATTTAAAAAAAGATTTTTTCCAACCAGTTTCTGCTTTTCAGATTTTCGACCACCTGATCCCGAACAACTGGGTAGGAAACGAATGAGCTTTCTTGTTGTTCATGATATTAGTGATAATACACCCTATGCAATTCTTAAGGTAAGAAGATGAAAGTTTTTATTAAAAAATTTGCTTTACAATTTTGCCTTCCTTCCTTTTAGGTTCCTGAGGATGCCACAACACGCGATGTAATTCGTCAAGCCATTGCCAAGGCAGGGGCTGCAACTAGCCGTGAGCATGATTATGTTCTTCTTGAGGAGGTCTTAGCCGTTCTTTTTAAAAGATAGAAAGCTTTTTTTAAAATAATATTTTATTTCTATGAAAAGGTTGTGAATGTCACTTCAACAACACCCCAACAGCAACAAAGAATGGTTGGAATGGAAGAAATTCCATTACAGGTGAAAAATATAAACAGGATAAAAGTTCAACTGTTGATTGTGATTCAATTGTCATATCAGGTTCGAAAGGCAGATACTAAGTTTGTGCTGAAAAAAGTGGGCCATGATCCCAGCTGGAGGGCAAGACTTGGGAATTTGATGTCAGAAAACAGGTAAATTAGATTTTTAATTGCAAAAATGTATTTTATGTTTTACAACAAGAGGTTTTGCTATTCGTCTATCTTGAAAAGCATTTAATGAATAATTGAAAAATTTTCCAGAGCTGCTGAGACTGAAACCCAACATGTTGCCAAGGAATATGGCACTTCGTCCAAAGAAGATTCTTTTGAGTGTCCAGATGAGGCTGAAGATTTAGCAAGTGATCAAAACACTGATGAAATATCTGTCAGAAGAAACAATGGTGACCAGTTTCTTGTGTGTGTCTTCAATGTTTCGTCAAAAGTATCTTACAGTATTTTACAAGTAATTATAAGGAAACAGAAAATAGCTGTAGGATATAATCATTAAATTTTAAAAATATTATTTAAAGGTACCTAAATCAAGCACAGCTCAAGAAGTCATATCTCTGGCCCTTCATAAATCACGTCGTGATGATCACGAATCTCCTGAAAATTTTGTTCTAGTTGAAGAAACTGATGTTGCAAGCAGCTCAGGAACATCTGGAAGCAGCATTGGAGGCAAATCAAATTCATCTAAACGACAACGGAGAGTATTGGAAGCAAAGGAAAACGTCTACCTCGTTCAGCTTTCATGGAAAGGTGGGGCCAGGTTAGTCCTGGAGGAGAGGTGTCGGTCAATGAGCAATCCAAGTGATGGATCACATCACTCAAATGTGTGCGAAACATTGAGTGACCCACAAGGTGGTTCAAACAGACTTACACCTGGTAAGCTTTCAAAATGTAAAAATTCGATTTAAATCTTTCTGTTTTCAAAACTTTTTACCTTTCAGTTGGTTCAATGACTTCCAAAATGTCTCCAAATCTAAGACGCCATTCAAGAAATATTGTCTCAAATGTAAGGAAACTGTCTAGGTATGTATTTCTTTCTTTTCCATCTCAATTGATAGATTCAATTAAGTCGTCGATCCTTTGGGAATTAGGAGCTTTTATGGAAGCTCTGGTGGAACATCAGAATCACCATCTCCTTCATCACCATCATCTTTAGCAAAAGGAGATGCCAGTGTACCTAAAGATCAACTAGAGGAGCAATCCACAGAAAACTTAACAACAGATTCAGAAACTAAGTCTGGAACAGGGACAACATCCCCACAGCTCAACCGTTCAAACAGCAGAAAAATATCAAAAATTAATTTGAAAAAACTTAAAATATGGTAATAGTGTCAAACTTGATTTTTATGAATTGAATCTTTCTATCGTTAACACCCTTTAAGCTAAGTCAAATCTGCTTTGGAGTTTTGGAAAGTATTTTTAATTTTTTACTAACTTTGAGGATTTTCTATTTCCTGTGATTGCCCCTGTGTAATAAATATTAAAAGATTTTTGTATTTTGTAATGATTCTGTATCTATTTCTGAAATTTGTGGCTTCTCCTCTAATATTTTATCTAAGGCGGTTTCTCTCTATCACTTTTTGGACAAAGGTTTATCCAAAATTTTTGTACTGTAAGAAATGGACTATAGTATCACACATCTGTCATACTGGATTACATTGAAAGTCCTCAACGCATTCTTGGTTCCTTGATAGAAAACATCCAGAAACTAGAAATATGCAGGGGAACTTGGCCAACAGCCAGCTATAGTCAGAAATAAAAATCCCAGTTTTCAACTCAATACAGAAGTTATCATAAAGTGAAGATAAGATCAAGGCAGCTTGTATAGAGAACTAATTATTCTAACACTAAATCAAGTGAATGAGAGTAGTATTGACTTTACAACAGTTCCATATAGCAATCTTTTAGAGGTCTTTTTTCAGTTTTTATTATTTTATTTTGAACATTCTTGATGGGTTTTTCATGGTCAATAAACCTAAAGACCTCCATGACTGAGATAGACATCTTATGATGACTAATTAAGGCTAACCTAGGCGTCAAAGGTTTGCCCAGGCCAGGGATTGAACCCTGGACCTACCAGTCCCAGCCAGTTGTCAGCAATAAGCTACGACGACCCCTATTGTAGACTCAAAGTCCTCTGCTGTCTTACTTATATCTTAGAACTACGTAAAGTATGATCCAGAACGCTAGAAAAACTCATTTTGTTTTTAAGTGTAAGAATCAATTTGAAAAACATAAAAAACACAAGTACAAAATGTCAAAAATTGTCTGAAAGATTGCTTTGAACGACAAACAAATATAAATGATGATGGACTTAGAACCAATTTGAAGAGAGAGACTAATTGTATTAAACTATTGTGACCATATTTTTAATTTTGGACTATTTAAATTTTCTAACTATAGGCTGAAGGATGAATCACATACACATCATGTCTCATAATTGGTGCTGAATGTAGAAACCCATCCAAATCATTGTGGTAAAAATGGCCTATCATCCAAGGAGGTTGTGGTTTTCCCTAGGTAGGGTATCCTCAAACAAAAAAGTTTTGCACATCGAAGCAAACACCTTAGAAGGCTCAAGACTCCAACCAGCACACCCATCGGGTCTTGCAATTATTACTCTTAAAAAGTTTTACATGCCAATTTTGTAAAATGAATGAGTGAAATAAATAATACAAATAGAGTCAGTCAACTCAGGCAGAAAAAAGTGGCTAACGGTTTTTACAAATGTCTGTCTGTCCGTCTGTGATAGGGATAGGACTTAGTAAATTTGAATTACTACTCCTCCCTGAGTTTTCATGCTTGAATAAAGATTTTTAGGTTTTTGGGTAGAGGATTTAAATGCCTAAAAAGTCACAGATTTTTTCCAAAATTTTGACTAGGGGGTGAGTTATTAAGATCTCCCTTAGTTTTGATGCTAGAAAGCATATTTTAAATTTTTTAGAAATATAAATTCATGGTGTATATTTTATGTTTTATAAGTTTGTTGATATTATGTCTAGAACTTGAGATTATTAAGTTCAAAGATAACGCTTTTTTGACAGGCTTATCACGCCTCATCCAGCTAGGCTGCAGTAAATAATATCACACAATGAATGCCGAGTTTTTGGCATGCCAATTCAATTGCTTTATAGTGAACTTGATGTGTGGGCCCCTTACGGAACACCAGAGTTCCATTAGAAACCCTTGACTTCTGCACCCGCACAAAGTGGCCTTTTTATGATGTGAAAATGGGTGAAAAACAGTGGTTGAGGAGAAGTCAGTGGTTTTGCATAAAACTAGCAAGTGGCACGCGGTCTCTCACCACGGCATCTCAAAAACACCCTCGATCAACTTGTACAAGTTGCTCACAAGATTGACGATGGTGATCTTGACAACGCCTGTAAAAATGTTACCAATAATGGGAGGGGAAGGCGGGTTGAAAAAAAGCACCCCAAGGTTTCAGGATGCAGTATCCCAGATGTTACGAAGTAAAAATCTGCTTTTCAGGACACTTGGTTCTCAAATAACCAATGATTTTGTCTGGAAATCACAAACTGGGATGTTCACTCATTCATACTTGCAGGAATGGTTTTGACTCCTACTGAGGTTTTTTAAATCAAGCTTTAGCAAAATGTATCTCATCAATCAACTTGTTAATTTTTAACTCTTATAGGAAAATATGAAGTCTAATAATTGCTTCACAATCAATATGAGTATGAAAAAAGTGAAGGACAATCAATCCTGTAGTTTCTGGTTAGGGTTAACAAATCATGCAATTTCAGCTTGAAAATTTTGAACTCTAACATCCTGCATCTGTTTCAAATCAAAGTCTAATTCGTATCTGAATCAGTTGAACATCAACTGAATGGAATTTTGATTAGGTTTCTCAGTATATTTTCACCTAAATTGCAATAATCGAAGGACAGTCTGTGTATCTGTTGTCTGGCTTAGGGTGTATCATAATATTGACTAAGATTACAGAGAGGATTTCAAAAATGGGCATCTGAACTGTGATTAAAATGGCTTTTGCTTTAAGGAATCCATCAAATCCTCTCTTATTAAATTGGCCGAAAATTTTTGTGTGGAAGGCAACATGGGAGGTACCAGATAATTCTCTTTCACCCTGACAGCCAATTTAAACCTTCTGACGTTCAAAGATGATACCTGAATCCAATCATTAATATATGTGGGAGCTCTAAAAATGTGAACATTCAGCATAAAAATCAGAGTGAATTCCAAAAATAAACCACTTTTAAAATTATCTTACAAGTTGATAATTTTCAAACTAATCAAGTTCTTTTTTTTGGTAGTTTATAGACAATCTCTTCTCAATTTTTTTGAACTTAAAAAACTTTTTAAAGTTATTTCACGAGGAAAGTTTCATTGCTTTAGGATAGGAAATTGTTCTAATTAAGTTTTGTGCTTCCAATGTCGATATTTACAAATATTTATATCTTATTGGAATGGTTTTCCTAGAGAAAAGTGCGAGTTCCTTTGTTGCACACCATATGTTGTAGAGACAGCAAAGATCAAAGATTAACAGATCATCAGGAACCCAAAAGATACTAACATTTTCAACTCAAACTAAGACAATTAAAAGAATAATTGCTGAGGAAAAAGGAATTGTAGATGCAAAAGATTTTACAGTTAAAGACAAAGTCATTGTGAATAGAGAAAGTGTCAAGGGGTTTACAGATCAAGACTTAAGGTGATTGATTGATTATTAAACAAATCGAAATGGGTTCTTTGAACATTGAAAAGATCTTTTTGTTTCGAATGGATGAATTAACATATTTTTTTTGCAAAGTCTGCTTTGAAGCTTAAAAAATAGCCTGTCAATTTCAAAATGAAAGTGTATCTCAGAACTATTTCCTTGAAGTAAGGCAAAAACTGTTCAGAGTAAATCTCATCTTTCAATCATTCCTCAAAGCAAGCTTTTTGCTTTTAAGAAGCTATTAAGACCAAAGTCACCTTGACTTTTTTTTTGGAAAAAAACCCTTTGATCTAATGAAGTGACGAGGTAATAATAACCAGGAACTTAATGAAATCCATTACGTCCCACTCACACTTTTTAAGGGGAAGTTTTTAGGATGTCAGAATAGTTCTCTTAATTAGTTTGCAAGATTGAGATGGATCTTATATGGGCGGTTCAATATGCGCAACATCTTCAATATTATTTCATCCCACACAACATGTTACTTGATGGCATTAAAAAATTATTTTTTTATGTAGGTTTTAATTTAGTCAATGGTTAATTCCCAATAAATTTTAGAACAAACTTTAGTTCATATGGAAAAAAGTTACGTATAAATATATTTGAAAGATAAAGTAAGTCTTTTTTATTTTTATTTTAGTTACAATAAAATTTATCCACGGAAGGTGTAAAATAATAAAAAAAGTCTTCTCAAAATAGGTTGAGTTCCTGACTTCATTTAGCTTCGCTAAACAAGACGAAGAGCTGGCATGATTTTTTCATTGTTGCAGAAGCAGGTTTGCATGATTTTCAAGGTTTGTACCTCATCGGACGATTGCATGTGATGTTTTTCAATTCCAAACGGCCCTTTTTGTTAGATGTGTCGATAACAAATTTTCGAGCAAAGCTATTTGGATTTAGAAGTAGGATTTGAGCAACACGAAACATGATTTGGATGATCATTTTCAGCTTCTTATTGCACGAAGATGTGCGAGAATTATCCCCAAAAAGTAATGTCAGTACTTTGAAAGGTCGTTCCAATATCAAAGAGAGGTTGAAACAGATTCTCACATATCTTTTCCATTACTTCTTTGTTTATCAATGATTCACAAAATTTGTTGCATGACTCAAAGTGCTTTTCACTAACATCAAAATGACTATAGCTAATAAGATGTGCAGCGAATTTTGAAATTTTATATTAAGTTTGAATGAGCTTGAGGACTATTTCAAGCCCTTTTGTGACCGGCTGCGTGATTCGAATGTTGATTTCAAATAAATTTCCAAATCATTTCATCAATTCTTCCATCTCAAACAAAGTGTTTTTTGATTAACGTCAAAATGGATAACAAAAAGCATTATGCAAGTCAAATGAGCAAACATTTCCTGGTTGAAAATTAATTTGTTTGTTAAGTGTAGGTGGACATTACATTTTCCAAAGGAAGACATTCTTTTCTTTGCTGGCAATTAGAAGTAAACCATAAATTCTTAAATTAAAAGATTTCAGCTTCCTTTTACAAACCATGAAAGTGGCAATTCTGATTTACATCCTTTCCGAAAGATTTAATTACACCTGAGGAAAGAAGAAAAGATGTCCAAATGAGACACCTTGAAAAAATTTTTCACTCTGAATTTCGAAATTCATACTTTGCTTGACTCGAATCAAAGGTTTGATCTGATGCGTCCAAGTCATGCTCGATAAACGTAAAAAATGCTCTATTGCTTTGCAATCATCAAACGCCAACTTAAGGTCTAATTTTCTTCGATTGAAATCGAATTTTTTTGCAATGGGAAAGTTGATTGTATAAAGAATAAGTATAAAAAAAATAATACTTCACAAAAAGCTTAAAATCTAAAGAACTTTTTTCAAAAATAGATCACCGGATGTTTCATTTTCATCTTTCTTGTTTGTACCAAAACTACTTGAGTCAAGGAAATATATAGCTTCCGTAAATTCTTAATGTACTTGGCCTAGATTAGGATAACGAATATTTTGGTGCTGTAGAATATAGAAATATTAAAAGCAAATATTTTTAATCCTTGAAAACAATCAACTTTTCTACCTAGATTATTTCGACTCAGTGAAAAAAGCCTTGAATCTCTCAGAACGAATTATGAATCAGTGAGGCTTTATTATTCTTAGTTTTTTGTTGGAAATTCAGAAATCATTTCTACAAAGCAAAACAAAAAAGCCGAGATGTGCCCTAAAGCAATGAAATCAATAATTAGGATTGATAAACTTTTGCAATAAAAAAAAACCCAGAAATGATGTTAAATTTTAATTGTGTTTATTTCAATATAAAGCTTTTTTCTTTCAGCATAAAATGAAAATGTGAATCAAAAGAAATATTTTATATTTTTCATTCTATTCAGTGAAGAAACATTTAGGCCTATTGTAAAAATGAATTTTCTTGTCATTTGGGGCATCAAAAAAATTGCTCATTTCAAACATCTGGTCATTTCTAGACTCTATTCCAATGAAAAGGTAAAAGATGAGAAATGAATTGGATAAATGATGATGACTGTCAGGAAATCTTTTGAAATGGATACGAAAATGGCATAAGGTGGATTTTCAGGAGAACTTGCTGTTTAATTTTATTGCTCAAATCAACATGTTGGGAGATATTCACCATGTTAAAACAACGATATGAAACACGTTTTGTTGGCTGAAAATAGTATCACTTCATTTCATTATTCAAATTCTTTTGAAACATATATGCATAGAAAAATAGGGTATAAAATAGCATGTGGGTGTTCAGAATTCTTTTGAATAAACTGAATTCATTTAAGAAAACCTCACATCTTCCTTTTCTTTTGCATTGAATCCTTGACTCCTGCCAACTTGATGGATCAACGTGTCACAGTTGTCATTATATACAAGAATGAGTGAGGAAGAATTAGTTCACATCAGGTATTTTATTTTTCATTTCATAACATTCTACAAAAGTGTTTGCTCGAATCTTTTTCATGTGTTCTTCCAGGCATAATTGTCAATAAATGATTGCACGAATAGTAGGCGAATGTTTGACAGGGCTTTTTATTACCATCGTCTGGTTTCTTGTCAAAGAGTTTGATTTTCTGGTCTGGACTGATGAATGCAGATCCAGCATACGTTGGATCGTGGAAATAGAATCTGTTTATAAGAAATGGTGCCTCAAAACTGAGCTTCTTTTTGTCCATGTTGGGATTGTGGTAAAACTGATGCCGTAGAGAATTTTTCTTGCATTTTCGTAAGTTAAGTTTTGTACATCTGGAATTGAATACAAAACTTTAATTTTTACTTGTGTTTCTCATATTAAAATTTTGATTACTTGTTGTCTCCATCTTCTGAATCTGGGTAACTGTTTCCATTGGGTAGTCCTGCAAACCGAACTCTGACTTCTGTCTGTCTTTCATCAATCTACAAAGATATTAATTATTTCAGTTATGCTCCAATCTAAACCACAAGCTAGCACATTTTCAAAGACCGCAAACACCATGGCAGGGAGTGAGTGATTGCCTTTTTTGTATCGTTTTTTTATTTGAAGAATGATTAAAAATAGATTATATTAGGTGAGCTTTAAATTTGGGGAAAAAAAGAAACCTATCTTTAAGAAAAACAACTACCAATTAAGCAGACGGATACAAAACAATATTATCATGTTCCCACTCTTCTGTCCCTACCAAAACCCTATCCTTTTAACCCAAAGCGCATTTATAACTAACCTGACCCAAACAAGACAAGAAACTTATTTTGAGATATGCAATGGCCAATTTAATCAAATTTTATTGAATTTTGCTCCATCTAATCCCCTTAACATATAGTATATAGCAATTTTTTGTCCATCACAATTCGAAGACCCTCAGGGAGGACCCTTAGTCCTAAAATGGGTGGGCAATGTGGGTTGAATAAAAACCTTCCCAGGATTACAGGATACAGTGTTTCTAATATTTCTGAGCAAAAATCTGCTTTTTAGGACACTTTGGTTATCAAAAAAACATTTAAATAAATGTTGAAAGAAGTTAGGTAATTTGTCGACATAAATATTTGCCCTTAAGCTCAATTATCTCAGCTGCAAGACAAAAATTCAAAAATTTGACCAATTGGTTTCACCGCATTAATTAAATGAATCTTCATATGATATTTGAACTCCCTAGCTTTAAAGCTGTAGCCAGAGATAGTTGTGACAGATGCATGAAAATTTATTTTTTGACCATCCCCATAAGAATTCCTAAACATATCCTCCCTCGCTCGGGAGGGATTATTTGATCCATCAAACATTGTAAGAGATTTCTCTATAAAATTACAACAAAAAAAAATATTTTTACATCGAAATAGTCTAAGAATCATGTTGTTTAATTTCATTATTAAAATTTTGGAAATTGGTTTTTGTAGTTTTAGTTCTGGCATTAAAATTACCACGTCTCTACATTGATTTTAACAATTTCAGATATGAATTAAAATAAACTGTTGTTTGATATTGTATGAGTGAGAAAGAAATTACTTTTCATAATTGGCTAAAAATAATTTTTACTCCTTTTTATGGTCTTGAAATACTTTCACAATTTGAATCACATTTCTCCTTTGTGTTCCACACAAAAAGCACTTTTCAATTAGTGGTCAGCCACTTAAAGATTTAATTGGTATTACTCATGAAATGAGAGAATTCAGGATGCTTTTATAATCTTTTTCACGCTTTTTGTTTTCTTAAAAAAAGTCATTAAACAAGTGTGAGAAGTAAGCTATAAAAAAATAACTGTTTAAAGCCTAAAAAAACTTCTTCCTTATAATAGCTTAAGGTGACTAATTTAGGGCATGAAAAACTTTTTGCCAACATCTGGTTCAAAATTTCTATCTAGTCAATTTCAATATCAGACTTTACAGTAAAAATGTTGTACGCTCTTTTTTTACCTGATAAATAGCATTTGGTGACTCGTCACTCCACCGACTGATTGACTCGACATAATTTTCGGCAAGGTGGTAAAACACATAGCTGATGTTTAGATTTTCTTTGACGGAAGTACGGAAAAATTGAAGACCAGTGTTGCGGGCAAATTTTTCCACCTCAAAACTATAATAAAAATCAAATGGTTATCTCATATCTTGTGAATCTTTTAGCCACCAGACTGAGTACTATGATTTTGAAGATTGCGCGTTCAACCCCAGGCCATGTGAGCAATTTTAACCCCAGATTACAAAAAAATCAACAAAGTGCACTCAATCAGGGTCATAAGTAGTAATCTGCAGTGACTCATTTTTTTATTTCCAGACATCAAAGGTGTTAAATTAGTAAATTACCACCTCTTCACCAATTGATTGGGCATGATTTGATCTATCAGATTGCATTCAAGGATAATGAACAGATTAACTCTTGATTTGAGGTGGATCTGTTTTTTCTTGGAGGATTCTCCTTGTCACGGTCTCACACTTTATTTTTTAAGATAATACAATGAGGATATTTTTATGCACGCACTCACTTAAGGGCTATCGATTAAGTAATTGATGAAGACATTTCAAAACTGAGAACGATATCAAAGTTGGCAAAGGGATCTACTTTTCCACACCTTTTACTGCCAATGATGGTTATGAACAAAGGCTTGATTCATTGTCACATTACATGTTGGAAAGTAAGAATGGCATGAAAAGATGAAAACCACTTTTCTTTGAGTAACTAGCTTTTGGCACCATAACTTCGATGTGAAAATTGCAACTTTTCTCTTCTCTTCACATTTTGAATCATATCTTATGGCTGCCAACAAATTCTTTTATTTTCATTCAAAGTAAATCATGCTGAAAGATTTCAATTCAGATGACGGAGCTACTTTCAAGGCGAAACTTTGAATTTGCAATCATGAGGCAGCTTCAAAATGAAGATCGCACCAATTAGATACAATTACACAAGGTACATAATTATTCTTTTTGTCAGTGACTTTCGCAAATTCTTCTTGTAAAACTCAATGCCAGTTAATGAGGGAATTTCTTTTTGCTGAGCTGCTTCATAACCCCACAGCTAAATTGTTGGATAGAAACATTTCTATTAGAATTTTCTTTCAAAAACGGTGTTCAGCTGGGTGTGAATTGGCAAGTTTGTCAGACTCTTTTGTGATGTTGACCTTCAGCATTTTCTTAATTTACCTGTCGACTTGTGACTCGTGTAAGAGATCAATTTTGTTCTGAACGAGGACCATCGGGACATGGCCACACTCATCTTCAACTTTGCGCTTCCAAGATTTTACAGCTTCAAAGGAGGCTCGATCTGAGGTTGAGAACACAATCACACAGGCCTTGAAGGAAAACATCAAAAAATTTCATGCTTGACATGAGACATACACGAAAATCTTGAATTTGTTTTTGCAAAATGACAAAGGACGAATTTCCGGGAAGACGCAAGTTCAAATTATTATCTCACTTTTTAGCTAATTCCTTTCCTATTTGAATTTTCTACACTTCCAAATATAAATGTAATGTTGCCAGTCTCCGAGATGGCTGACAAAGTTGAAAAACGTGCTTCAAAAGGGAAAAAAATCACGAAGACTTTGTCTATAACCTTTCGAGTGCCTGCTTGACTAATTTTTTGTTCGAGAAGGCAAAGGTCATTTCTTCAACTTGAGTGATTTTAATTTAAGATTTGTA
>Ga0194133_10008043_pt1 | contig 12413 bp, 8 predicted proteins | sample TA2KigOf40mmetaG_FD_155448 | JGI IMG/M metagenome (GOLD analysis project Ga0194133, IMG submission 155448) | Freshwater microbial communities from Lake Tanganyika, Tanzania - TA2015055 Kigoma Offshore 40m | ecosystem: Environmental > Aquatic > Freshwater > Lake | place: Tanzania: Lake Tanganyika...
AAAAGAAATGCTTTTTTTGACCATTATTTGTAGAAACTTGCGCCGGAAAAAGGTATAATCCCTTAAATAATCAATTTAGTTCAGGTTACTTTATTTTTCTCCGTGCATCCTGTTACAGCGTAGTTTGTTTGAAAAAAAAGGAATCTCATTCCTAGTCCATTAGTTTGCTCTAATTTGACAGCATTCCGAGAAATCTTTTAGTTTTAATCAAATTTAATAGAACGGCGGAGATGTGGATGCTCTTGGGAAAAATTCAATTTCTACGTATTTGATTTGAAGTTTTCAATAATGCGCCGTGGCTTTAGCGAGAACATTTAAATGAATTAAGAGCATCTCGAGCAAATTTTTTTTCCCAAATAAGGCGTTACCAAAGACGTCAGTGTTGAAGAGAGATATTGCAAAAATGCCAGTCAGCTCTGAGGGATAGCCCAGCCCACCCACAGCCCCACCTCTCTAATATACATCTATAAACGACATAGTAATGTGAGCCGGAGTTTTTCTGCATGCCTAGTGGATTGTAGCAAAAAAAAACCAAGTAGAAAAAAAATGAACTTGTTTTTCCAAGTCATTCCCTACAATTATTGCCAATCATGCAACAGCCATTATTTTTTGCCAATTTCAGCCATAAATTATGTGGAGAAATAATATTATAGTCGTTGGCAATATTGGTCGTTGTGTTTTTTTTCCTCCTTTGACAGTAATTTGTGAACCCATAGGAATGTCGTTCCGACAATTCATTTCGACTTAATGAACTTGGATATATATATATATATTAAAGGCAAACAAAAACATCAGCCTGGTGTCATTACTCAGTTTTTATTTTCCTCGCATAAAAAACAACACCACTAAGGCCGAAATACACTTTGTGCTAATGGACAATTCGATCTGATTGTCATTAAAGGTGCAAAATAATCATTCCCACCTACAATTTCATCTATCTGGAGCGGAGACTATCAATTATAACTGGTTTGGTTTCTAGCCTTCATGGTCTGACCGAGTGAGTTTAAACCTCAAACAAGAATTTCCACCCTAGCCGCAGAAAATGTCCTCTTTTCATTAGAATTTTGTGACGAGTTGTGCAGCTCTTTCATCTCGCATATATCGCTTTGAATGCACATGGGACTTTGCCATCTAAATTTTATATCAAAGGAAAGTTATGAATGGACTTTTGAGTGCGGTTGACAGGATGATTCAGTAGATCGAAATGAATAGAGTTGAGAAAGAAAAAAATAATATTCGTCGGACAGAAGATCAAATGGACGAACAAGACTTGCAAAATAATTTATTTGCCAAATTGATTTGACAATATTCAGCTTTTTTCGAAGACACTTTAAGGTTATTGAACCATTCTTTTTAAGTGACCCAATAAGTTGTGGCAAGAAATTGATAAATTCTCTAGAAAAACCTTATTTTAATTGAATATTATTATGGAACATCTTTTGTTTTTTCCACCATTACATTCACATTCTATAAGTAAAATTATAATGGAAAAATGACTGCACTACTTACAACAAAAGACATTCCATTTGCTTTGAAAATACTGAATAGACTTTCTTTTCAGAAGAGATATGAAATAGAAGAAAAATTATCCTAATTAATATCTTTTCTTATCCGTTAAGTTCTATGCATTTGTCGATGGTGGAATGGAATGTCAAGATATTTTCATGTGTATAATTGTGTGATAATCGGTATAACTCTACACAGCCAAATGAATGGCAATTAATGTTTTTTATTCTCGAACCGAGTTTTGTTTGTCCAGTTTCAAAGGGTTTTGCATTATTATGTTATCTTGTTGCCATACCTTAGGTGATGTTCAAGGAAGAAATGTGAGAGAGGGTCGCAATATTTACAGTAAAAACTAGCTTCTAATCACCCTCGTTAAGCTTATCATTTATCTTGGAAAAGAAAAACCCTTTTAGACGTGAACTCGTTTCTCTTTTACACCCAAAAGATGTGAGATGATGGCTGGGCTGGGGGGTGGGGAGGAGGACGTGGCTAATCTGGACAGCTTAAAAATCTGTCGCAAAACAAGAATGGAAAATTTTCAAAAATGGCCAGACAGATTCTTGTCAAGTCTGATTTCGATTTTTGAAACAAACTCGCCCAGTTTTTCAAGAGAAATGGGTGGGTTTGTTCGAAAGAGAGAGAGTGAGAGAAAAAAATCCAATCTCCGGACGAATGGGGTGTGCGAAATTAATGACAAAAGGGATTCAAAACGAATTAAGATTTTTCCACAGGCTGACTGACATTCAAACGCAAATGTTTCCTATTCCTACGCACTCAGCACAAACACACGTGCAAATAGAAAAAAAAGTTGATTTCAGCTAGTGTGTAGTATATGGTATGAGCTCCTCCTTCATTTTGTTTGAAATTTCCTCGTCATATCCGATGTCACACACCTAAATTCTGATAGAAAACTGAATTCACGCCCAGTGAACACAAAAACACCAGCAGCTGTTCCGTACGAAATCGCGAATAGCTCGTGGGGGGGTTGGAAGGGATATTTCAGCTTTGAATGAAGGGTTGACCTTAGTCTTGAATGTCAATATCGCGTGGATAGATAGATAGGCGAAGAAGACGGGGCTGTTCATTTGATCAGTCATCAGATAACCTGTCAAATTCCCTTCTCTTTTCCAATTAACGATTCACCGATTTCAGCTTGAGAGGATTTTCCCTTAATGTATGATTAGATAAGATAAAGCATTTTTTTTACTCACCCATCTGAGTATCCTTTTACGGACATTTTTTTTTATTTTCTCGAAAAAAAACGGTCGTGATTATGATAAACATGCCGAACCAAATCACCCCACCCTAATCAGATACGAGATGTCAAACCACTTAGCAATCAAACTTGGGATTGAGGGGGGAGAGAGGCTAATAGCAGTGGTGGTAAGGAAAGAATGTTTTTTTTCATTGCATAGTTTCAACAATAAAAAATCCATCATTTGGTCGTAACAAGGCTTCAACTACCTTCTTTAAATATGTGTAGTTTTATTCCCACTTCAAATAGAGAGAGTGTCTCTTAATTACAATTTCCTTTCATATTTATTTTTTGTGTAAATAATTAAATTTTTAATTCTCCATTTGGCATTTTCAGGTATGTACAGATTGCTCTTTGCAATATCACGAACTCTAAATTATGTGCTGGTCTAAAAACTGATTCGAAAATTCCACATGCGATGATTTGAGCCACTTTTTTTTCAACATAAATTCTCAGGTTTCTTATCACGGAATGTTTCAAATTTTTAAATTAACAAACACACTGAGTCAGTCATATACTCTTGGGGGGCTTTCAGATCCTCACATTGTAATGATAATAGCACAGTTTTTCCATCCTATGAAAATAATCAGACCTAAAATGTAAATTTCCAGAAAGTTTTTTTTCTCGTATCCCGAATGTTTTCCACAGTAGTTTTTAATACTTTATGTAGTGTGTGTGTTCTCACCCATTGGAGCGAGGGTTTTATTTAGCTTGCTTTTCATGCCATTCAGAGTCTCGGGAAAAAGTTCAATTCGGATGGAGTATAAGACACGTCCTTTTGAAAAAAAAAAAAGTTTTCCTCGCATTGGGAAACGTAATATTCGCTGTTTGTTTGGCGTCGTTTCAGCTTTTTCTACAGAAATATAATGAAGACTACTGCAATTTGAATTATATTTTTGTATGTGTAGCTGAAGCCACATTGATTCGCCATTCCTTTGAGGATTTATTTTAGATCTCCCTTTCCAAAAATGAAAAAAAAAATCTTTCTGTAATAACCTCTCTATCTGTGTGAGGGACAAAAGTCATGAATTTGATATTTGAGAGTTTACTTCTATATCTATATATATACAGACCAAGTTGCTTTCTGGTTGCTTTAATGTAAACATGACTGGGGTGAGGAAATCACACCATAAATCATCTATCTGCAGTAGATGGAGTCGACATTGACTATTGAATCAACAGCTTTTTGAAATGCATTCTATTTAGCATATGTGAGATCATCGGTCTAAAAAGAAAAGAAGTTTTTTCCCACAAAAGGTCAAAAAGTTTTCACTGTCCACCCACATTCATTTGATTTAAAATAAATTTTGCACTGGTGGCCGATAAGTGAAATCCAATTTCTAGATTATTTTCTTTCGATCTTTGGACAGGAAAAGTATAGTTGCCTCATGCAGCCAACATTTGAATCGATAAACGCTTTTGTGACTTACAAAAAAAATTGCTTTCATAGCCATAACAGATATTCAAACGAAATATTTGTAAACTATTTTGCCTTTGGCATTCAGAGGGGCTACACAACATCAGAAAAGGGAAAGAAAAAGTTTTTCTATTTACTCGTTTGATTTTTTTTCCCCAATAATAAATGGCGAAAAATAAAGTTTGAAAAGAAATGTTAATCGACTGTTTGGCATTCAGAATGTCTCTAGAGAGTTTGTTTGCACATTTGATTCAGAGAGAGAGAGAGTGAGCAAACTTTGAAATAATAAGAATTTGTTGTTGTCTGAAATATGGTATAAAAAATGAAGTTTTCCTTGAATAGGTTTTGTGCTTTACCATGAAATTCCCCTTTTAAAAATCAAATTGCAGTTTAACATGGCTAGATTTGGTTCATTATTGCACACACAAAACATGCAACATATATTTAATCATAGTATATCCATCTTGACGACAATTAAAAGCTCATTGTGTTTGAGTGGTTGGATAGATGAATGGATGGTCGTTGTTTTGGTGCCAATTAAAACGAAACACAATTTGCCTTGGCTGAACAGTTTTTATTCTGTACTTGGGCATTTAAGATTCATATCTTTTAAGGCAACCAAGATTTATAATAAAAATAAAAGTTAATCAAAAAAAAGTTTGTCAATCATGAGTTTTGAGCTTGTTTCATTGACTTTCTGTCTTTTTTACACCAAAGGGAAAACTTGTCTACAATGAAATCGAGATTTTTTTTGAAAAATTATATAAGTTTTTGCACTTCAATGAACAGAATTGTAAACGTATATGTAGGGATAAAGTGCAACTGAAAGTTCCACCATAGAGCTAGAAAATCAAATTCAGCCATTTGGCTGCTGGAAAATATAAAAAGGTTTAAAAGTGTAACGTTTCGTGGAAAAATGCCAACCAGATCTCTGCCATAAATCATTCTGATTAAACACATGTTTCATAAGCATTTCCAGATCCTCGTGGCTGGAAATGTTATAACAGAAAGTCACAATAAAAGGAGGCATCAGAGCAAGTTGAACCGTTGATGCAGCCGGACAACAAAGAAAACAGGGTCCTATGATGAAAGAAATTCTAAAAATAACATTTTTCTAGCTTGTTTTTCAAATCCTACCAACCCATCCCACTTTTTTTCAAGTCCCTCTTCACCGTTTCGTTTTCATTTTCGTTTTCAATTTACATTCAATCTCGAAACTCGCATGTGAAAAATACATTTACGTCAGACTATCTGGAACATCAAAACACAGCAGAAAATACCTTAATGCGAAAAGATGAAGATTAAAATTTACAGCACATTTATTACAACGTCTGAATGAGAATCTGGCTAGAGCAGAGATCGATTTTTCACATTTTCATTACGGGGCTTTTTTTCCTGTTCAGTTCGAAATCCAACGTTTGGCATTTTTTTTTCTCATTTACTTTTGAAAACCCCTTTATCGTTGTGGTAAGTGCCATACGTTCATATGAATTTAATTGAATTTATGATACGACTATGTGTGTGTCTATCTATGACAAGTCAATCGTGTATGTCCCATTCTGTACATAGGAATGATCGACAACCGCTAATCGCCATGTCAGGGTCTATGCGGGAACAATTTCTGTTTTTTCCCACCCGTTTTATTTTTTTACTTTCGCAGCAAAATACACACTATACATCCATAAAAAAAAGTGGAGCTCGACTCGTGCTTCTAGTAGCACGTACATCTGCCTGCCTGGTCCTCAGACCACTTGAATAGAGATGGAGATAATAGCAGTTGAAATTTTCATGGGGACACAATAGGACAATAAAAGTTCGTTTCCTCACTCAGTCATCTTCAGACCTTCAATCTCTAGTGGCTCTTTCCGGACTGTCAGGTGGGCGTGGACTTTTAATCACACACATGGCTTTGGATCACATATAAACAGTTGGGGAATTTGATTTTTTATGTATGCTGGCCCCCCTACCCCAACCATGCAACCCTCCTCCTCATGCTGTAACTAAAGGCCATAAAGAAATTAAAGAATGGTTGCTGGGTATGGTTTTTTTTGAAACCACTAATAGATCTTGGCATTTCTTACTGCGGTATGTAATTTTTCTTTCTTTTATGAACACACCAAATGGTGCATTGTAAACAAGGTCTTGAAGGCAAAAGTCCAGAACAAAATCTCATTTTCTTCAATTTGACTTTTTCACAAATTAGCAATCAGAAACTTTGTTCAGGCTAATTACTGGGCTGGGTACTATAATGAAACCAAAATTACTGTCCAAGAAAAACTTTTATATCACCATCTCTCTCTCTCTTTTCTGCTAAAAAGTTTGTTTGACACGTCCAGTATTGAGTTGAAAATAACTTTTTTTATTTAAAATAATCGAGATTTCCTAGAAATGCCACGGCTCAGTCGCTTTTCAGTCATATTTATTTTTGTAAATCCCTTAGTGGACCTCCTGTAGTTGTTCTCCATACACTTTATTTTGGAGTGAATGGTGACAGAGGAAGGACATGTCAGTTGAAGACAAAAATTGGATGAAGGCAAGCAACAGTGAAGTGATGTCACCTTTGGGAGACAGATTTGTTTAGTTTCATCTTTTTGATGAGTCCCATAGTGACCGTTAACATGACTTTATTACTCTGACAATCAACTTAGATTCAGAGAAGTCGATAATCATGTTGAAATCTCATTTTGCCTTCTCGAAAATAACGTCTTTCTATGACATTTATTCTCAGCTTTAATTCACGTCCGCAGGGAGAAACTTTGTAAGTCAGAACTGATCTTCTGAGAAAAATCCCAACCTTTTTCTCAGTCCAGCCTCCCCACCTCCTCCCCATTCATTTCGTATCTCCTTGGCTCTACTACTACGTTCCACCCCTTGAACCTCCTGCGGTCTGCCACCTATTCGAATCCAAGACATTTTTTCTCCTCCACTACTTGACAATGGCATGATTGGTGTGAACAAAAAGGATGACAGGCAATCTTTACAATCAGGATTTGTTTAGCTACGTATAGACGGGAAGACAAAATTCAAAGCAAGTCTAATTTTTTCAACCACACTCACTTCCCTTGACATTTATGACTTTTTACAAGTATTCCCTTTTCTCTTATCTTTATAATGATCGCAAAAAAATGTCAGATTCTTTTCCTAAATACATATCTAAAGAAAAAAGAAAATTTAGGAGGTAAAAAAATTACTCTAGACAAAAAAACAACATTTTTTTTCTCCCTTCTTATATTAAACAATTCCACCATCCTAAATATTCTATTTATTATCGCTCCATCGACATTTTGCTTGCATTTTTCAAAAAGCTGATATGATTGTGGAATTTTTCCCCTCCTATCACAATGTCATAATTGATTTACTATATCTGGCAGCTTATATATATACACGTACATTTAAAGACTTGTATTGAATGAAAAGCAGAAATGATGAAATAAAGTCTTTTTGAATGCAGCCCCTGGCTGTGTGTCGAGTTACACCAGAGGATCTTTGTGTAACATTTTTGGCAGCCAATGTGAGCTTCTACCCAAAAAAAATCGTTTCGCCTCGAATTGAGATTCTTTTCTTCTCTGGTCACGCTCTTCGAGCTGGCGTAACACTTCATTTACATCCAAAGTGTGAATGTCCTGCCATTAACAGCAGCTGAACTTTTATTGGCCAAACTCATTCACAATCTTGGGGAAGATTTTAAGAGCCTTTCTTTTTTTTGCAAAAAAAAAGACTGAAACAACATTTCGTATTTAATCGCCTCATTCAGCTTTGTGTGTGGGAAAAGGTTTTTATCACCCTGTGACAAATTCAATCTCAGAATAAATGCCAAGATTATCGATGAATAGAAATTTCAGTTTGGCCATGCCAACAACAACTCGGTTTTCTTGGAAATGGGATTTTTTTTCCCCTATCATAAAATTTGCCAAAATAAAAAATATTGCTTTTCTATATCTGATTGGATTCGTTTTCTGGTTTTGTTCTCTTCACTCACTTCGTATATCCAGACAAACGAAATTGAAGCTATCAATCAACTGATCGAGAGATCAGATCGGGCACCTGCTTTAATAGAAAAATGCCAGCCTGATAAAAATGAAAAGGTTTATCTCTGGCAATCCATTACTTGCTGTTAAATATAAAAACACATTGGAGAATTACAATAAAAAGGGGTCAACAAAATAAAAAAAAACCCCACCTCATTCTAATGGCTTTTTTATCGCCATTGGGTATAGATGATGAGGTTGATAATAATAACAATTAGTGTTGAGGAAAAAATCCAACTGGACTTTGCCCTACTATCTTAGTTGATGATTTGAGCTATCAATAAACATCCAGCTTGAATTTCCATCTTGATGAGGAGTGTTAGAAAAATGGTGGAACTGACATGATGAGTTTCATAAAACGTTCATCTCTCACAGAGCAGCTAGTTTTCAGAAAAAAAGCTATTTACGAACTGGAAACATCATGATCCCAGTTTTTCTGAAGTGCAAAACCATACCTCAAGTCATTTCCCGTCATTTTTAAACAATCCAACTCTCACGATGTGGTTTCCAAAAAACCTTAGCAGAAAACCGACTTGGCGAACAAACACCCACACAAAATTTGAGTGGAGAAAAATCGGTTTGATTAGCGAGAAAAAATTGTTGGTTTTCTGATCATCTCTTCATTCTGATTTGCAATTTTTAAAAGAATTTTTATCTGTCAACTGGAGAAAAAGGGGGAGCGTGAGGATTAAGTTCATGGGAAAACAATGGCAAACAAAAATGACACAATTATTTTGATGAAAAAGTAGGTATGTCAAGTTATAAAAACTGAAATTTTATAAAGTCATAAGTAAACATCAAATGTTAAAACTTGGCAAAAAACTGATGAGACAGGCGTAAAGCCTTGATAAGGATTCAAATATCACTAAAAGTAAAAAATGCTTCTTCTATATAGCTTTACCAACTGGATTTCAGTTTGAATAGCAAAAAAATTTTAAGTTCAAAATAAAAAAATGACTCTTTTTCATTTTGAACATTTTGAAATTCTTTAAAAGTTGATCACTCCATGGAGTTTGTCAAATAATATTATTTGCAGCTGTTTAGCTGCAATTCATCCTTAATCCAACCCACAAGAAAAGATAATCTGTTAAAAGTGTTCTGTCATTCAGCTCTTGAATGTAAATTTGTTCTCTGGTGTGAGCGTGCAACCAAGCCCCACCACATTTTACTGATCATAAAAATAATGTTAGTTTTTTTTCTCAATTTTAATGTTAGTCTTATTTTTAATTTACAGGAAACGGCAATCTAAGTCATGTAATGCCTCAATCGTCAAGACTGAACCCTCTTCAACTCGGCCATCACGACACGCCAAAGCGTGCTCGGGTTTCAGCCCCGACTTTTGACAACTGGATCCTTCACACCCGACAGGCCACTTCTGGAGGCTCGGTGACAGTCAATGGGACGAGCAATGTGTTTCAGCCCTCCCCAGAGAGCCTCGTAAAAATGTCGTGCGGGTGTTTGGTGCCGCTTGGAACAATGCACGCAAGTCAAATGGGTAATTTACAGAGTGCAATAAGACATCCACAACAACAGAGCTCGGCTATGCGACAAACAACAACTTTTCAACAGCCCCACTATCACCAACACCATTTTCACAGTGCAGTATGGGGAGGGGTTAGCCAGATGAATTCCCAGTGTCCTCCTCCACTCCCAGCACCGCCCATTCAGCAAAATGAAAACACCTGGACCCAACAGGTCACCCCAACAACCACAGCCCATCAGGGTAGACTGCTCAGGAGTCATGCACATTTGAACTACAACATGCCCCAGAATCCCATGGGGGGTTCAGCTGGGGGAACAGCAACGACTTGGATGACCCAACAGCAACAACATCAGAACATGTATCTCCAACAACAACATCAGCAAAGGGAACAGCAAAGACAGCATTGGCTTCTGCAACAACGACTCCATTTTCAGCAACAGCAACAGCAGCAGCAGCAACAACAACAGCAACAACGTTTTCACCTGCAACAACAGTCGACCTGCCCCAAATGTCCAGACTGTCACTACCTCCAGCCTCAGATGCCGACATTGAATTCCACGACGTCAGTGCGTTACAGATCCGTTTAGGGAACAAACTTGTGTAATTTTAGTTTTCCAGTCAGTCCCATTATCTATGTTAGAGACAGCAATGTCTGTCATCAAACATCATCAAGGCGAGTTGCAGTGAGGAAAAGAAGGGAAGTGTTTGCCACAAAGAAGATCATTTTCTATATTGAGTAATCACACTGTTGACCAGAGTCAGCAACACATTTCCCTTTTCTTTTAAAATGACTTTTCCCCGCCTACTAAAAAGCATTGAAAATTTGAATTTCATGTAGAGTTATATAGTAGCGTTCACCTTAAAATTGACCTTGTTTTAATTTCCGATTGAGCTTCACACATTATATGCAAAGACATTGATTACTAATAAAGCAGCAGAGCAAAGTTTTTTCATCAAAGGAGCTCAAATTCCATTTACATGCATTATAATACGATCTTCAGTTGAAATTTTTTTACAACATCGTTCTCACATTTGTATTCAATGTGTTGTGAACTGTGATTTGTGGAAGAAAAATGATTAGAACCAAGTTTTCTTGTCGATGCCTCCTCATATGATAAAAGGTTTTTTTTATATTTTTTTGAAAAAGAAAAAATACATAAATAGATGAATAAATCACACTAACTTTCAAAGTACCTTTTAAGCTTGAACCTATTTAGAATTATTTAACAAGACATAAATTATGTATGCTTTTTCCCCGGCCATGTGATTTGACTAGAATGATCATAATAATATACCTACAGTTAATAAAGATAAATTTTCATGCTGGAACTTTGATTATCATGACAGAAACTTCCAGCATTAAAAAAAAGATGAAAGATGGTTTATGACAGGCATAAATGATTAAGCAAATCACCAAAGTTTTTTATATAAATCCTTACTTCGTTTGAACCGTACTGTTTCTATGATTGTATTTTTGTCAAGATTTTACATTTTCTGAAAAACGAAATGCATGTTTTAATGGTGAAATGAGAATAAAAAATGAAAATAATTTTTCTTCAACACACCACCAAATTTGGACTTTCAGGTGAGGGGGAGAGAGGGCGAGAGCGGTTATCCACAGGAAATTGGAACTTGGGATTCGTTTTTTTGAAAGTGACAGTTTTGTGGCATAGACGGTATAATGTCTTAATTTCTGACAATCACACAACCATAAAAGAACGAGGGCAAAAATTTGACCTGAAAATTCCTACGTTGTTAGAATCAGTCTGGAACATTTACTACCTCAAATGCTCATTTTGATCATGGCTGAAATTAATTTTACGAGATGGATAAGAGGTGCGTCCAATTAAGGTCAGACACTCAAAAATAATTTTTTTAATTAGATAAATCCTTTTAAGTGAGGAAAAACTGGAATGAGTTGCTCCTATAAACAATAAAAAAGTCCTTTGAGAGTTATTTACGAGTTGCAAATAAAACATTTTTCTATTAAGCATGCCCGAAGAAGTAACGATTAAGATTTAAAGTTTGATGAGACACTTATTTCCTACTTTAACAACGTTTGTCGTATTGATGATGCCTTACTTTACAATAACAAAGTCCAATTACACTCTGCCAAAGGATTTTTCATTTTGTCTGATTGTAAAAAAAAGTGAACAGAGGCAATCAACTTTAGTTGTAAAATTCAACTGTGAGATATCCCAAATGCAATCCCTTGTAAAACAAGATTAGATTTTTTTGTAACTAGAACTGACCACTGAAAAGCCTTCGAGGTTTTGCAAGAAATCTGCCAGCCATAAATTTGAATATTACATATTTTTTCAGTTGAAAAAAGAATTGAGGAGAAAAAATTGCAAAAGTTTATCTTTCAGAAATCTCCAATGCCATATAAAAATGTCAATCTAAGATCTACTTGCAAAATTTTCCAGATCTCTTTTGACTCTAAGTTACACATCAACTATTAATTAGCCTGACATACTTAAATCTAAATCTACATTCCACAAGTCTGAAGTTTATTTATTTTTTTCTCCAGTTGGGAATGTTTGCAAAGTTTGATAAGTCTTTTTTTGGCCCTGTCACGATGAAATCTTATCTGGAGGCAAAAAAAATCAAATACTTTATTTCAAACTTATTGAACATTTCACATGAGGTTTTTTTCCCTCTGACATACGCATTTGGAAAAGTTAATTTTTCACAGACAGGATGAGGCTTCACAACGGAAGCCGT